>Ga0302325_10005470_pt1 | contig 28849 bp, 28 predicted proteins | sample Palsa_T0_2_FD_201948 | JGI IMG/M metagenome (GOLD analysis project Ga0302325, IMG submission 201948) | Peat permafrost microbial communities from Stordalen Mire near Abisko, Sweden - Palsa_T0_2 | ecosystem: Environmental > Terrestrial > Soil > Palsa > Peat permafrost | place: Sweden: Abisko...
AAGCCTGCTCACTCCAACATTCATGATGCCTGCAACTGAGGCTTTCCCGCTTCTCTCCACCCCCGATAAATTGACACCTCTCGGAGGACCGAATAGCAGCGACAAACCGCGAGTTCGAAGGCGATCTAGTGGACTTGGGGGGGAGATCAGAGCTGGGGATACGAGTTCCCCAGCGTTGGCCACACTGGACATAAGGCCGCCGTCTCCCGGCACAATCAAAGTTTGTATCCCCTTTCCATCACTACTACAGCTCCCTAATATTGGGCAGGCCCAGAAAGACAGAGATCGCAAGAAGCCTTTCTCCAAACGGAGGAAAGCGAAGACTGTGTTCCAACAATGGAAGAGATATGCGTTAAAGCACACCTGGGTCACTCCCTTGGTCCTGATTACAATATTCCTCGCTCTGTTCGCGATCAACCCTACCGAGTCGAATCCTATACATCACTTCATCTTCCTTTCTTACCGATTACCAGCTGAACAGGGGGCTGCACCAGATTCGCCACGTCAATATGGCAAAGGACTATGGGATTGCGCATTTGTGACGTTTTATATCATTGTGCTCTCCTTCACAAGAGAATTTATAATGCAGAAATTCCTGAGGCCCATGGCAAAGCGCAGTGGCTTGAAGAGTAGGGCCAAGCAGTCACGTTTCATGGAACAAATGTATACCGCCATCTACTTCGGAATCCTGGGTCCCTGCGGACTGTATGTCATGAGCCGAACGCCAGTATGGTATTTTAACACAAGAGGAATGTACGAAGGGTTCCCGCATAAGACCCACGAAGGTATATTCAAGTTCTACTATCTTTTCCAAGCTGCATACTGGGCCCAGCAAGCAATCGTTCTTTGTTTGGGGATGGAAAAGCCCAGAAAGGACTTCAGGGAGTTGATCGGGCATCATATTGTGTCACTGGCGTTGATTGGGTTGAGCTACCGCTTCCATTTTACCTATATGGGACTTGGAGTGTTTATCACCCATGACATAAGTGATTTCTTCTTAGCTGTAAGTTTTCCTTCACGCCTTAGAAATTGTGCCTTTCAGCTTACCATCAACAGACCTCTAAAACCTTGAATTACCTCGACCACCCTCTTGTTGGGCCATATTTTGCCCTCTTCATTTTCATGTGGATTTACCTTCGCCATTACCTCAACCTTCAAATCCTATGGTCTGAGTTCAACGAGTTCAAAACGGTTGGTCCCTACGAGCTCGATTGGGCGAATGGACAGTTCAAATGCCCGCTGTCGCATTATATTTCGACCGCTCTCCTAGCGAGCTTGCAAGGCCTGAATATTTTCTGGCTATACTACATAATGCGAATCGCATACCGATTCGTATTCCTTAATATCGTGGAGGACGATCGAAGCGATAACGATGAGAATGAGTTGGCGGAGGAGCAGCGCTTAGATGCTCTAGCCCGGCAAGGCATTGACAAACTTTCCGGCCCAAAGGTGCTGCTAAATGGCGCGCCGGTGAATGGAAATGGAAAGGCAACTGGTACAGAGACCCGAGTGAACGGGACGACGAATCGGAGGGAACCTGCGAGGGAAGCTTGATTCAATCAACTTGGAGCATGGGATCCATGTGTGTGCCGTGGGGGGCCCGGAGCCGCGAGGTGGGGGTTGTGGTAATCTCTTTGAGGTTCTAATGACGGGTGATGGAAGTCTTCATGGACTGAGACCTCATTGAGAGAGGATGAAGACTGGCCCAACTATCCAGAACGGTTGTTACAAAGCCCTGGCGGTACTGGGTTCAGTATACCTCAGTTGGCTTGAGGATGTTAGAACCTCCACTGTCGTTCCACTTCTTGTATTGATTCTGTCACATAAGAACTGTAATAAAACATATGATCATGGCCTGTATTAAAGGGGTTTGACTTGGATCTATCGAATATGCTCCTATTAGCCTCAAGTTCTTAGCAAATCAACCTTGTTTCACTGTTTGCTCATACCCTCTAGCACAAGAAAAATAAGTAAATACACTAAAATACCCGCAAGAGATATTGAATATCTTCATGCATAAGAAATATTTGCAAAAGACTTTATTGCTACCAAAATAAGGTCACAATGTCTCACCAAAGTAGTAAGTACCCCTCGCAGCGCTCTCGCTCAAATTCTCCGAGCATGTAGAAGTTGTAAGCACAAGGTTCCCCTCTTCTACCATTTCGAGGGCCTTACATATACCCTTGTCAATCTCCTAGATCTCGAAAATCTATTGCAATCTCTCACTTGAGATTAGTTTCGACCTGGGTTTGAGTGTATGTCACATAAATGCGGACCTTTCCACGAAGGTAATTTGCTGTCTGTTCGTCGCCTTGGTCGCCTTGTATCACGATACGCCCGTTTCTGTAGGAATTTGTTCTGCACGAAGAAAATCTTGACCGCAGGTCTGTGCATCCCTATACGTATATGGAGAGCGGGCTCCGCACGCGGCGAGTTCGAAGCTGGTCATTTGCATTTTAATTGGGACTTCTTGCAGTCTGTTGCGTCTGTGTTGCATTCAACGAATTTCGAAGAGAAATAAGTAGTTTCGAAGAGTCCACCAGAGGATTTCTTGGACACATAGTGTGTCCAGACGTGGAAATAATCTGTGCTTCTTCTTGACAGCATTTCCATCTCAACAAGTTCAGAATGAAATTCGCTCACAGCACCCACAGCAACAACAACAGCCAAACACTATGGAGTCACGGGAAAGCATGCCATCTTACTGGAAGAACTGCTGATGACAGTGACTGCTGGTATTAGCCGGATGCACTGGATGCAGCGGTGACCGAGGGAAGTGTTCCTGGGCTTGAAGGCACTAGCTAACCTCCAGCAGCTCCTCTAACCGTCTTATCACCTCCCTCAATGCGGACCTTTCGAACAAAGAAACCAGCTCACACCTCGCCATGAAACCCCCTTTGAAGATTCGGCAAATGGTCCTTTGCTTGGGATGGCACAAGCTGATTGCCAGCAGCTGCAGCTCTTCTGTCTGCTCTTACCACCTTTCCAAATGCGGAGACTTCAGACGAGCAGAGCCAACGCAGGGGTCGTACTGTAAGACAACTTTAACGACCTTCGACCGTACCAGTACATGCAGATCCGAATATTCCTCTTTCTGCCAAACCCGTGCAAGGTTTTGCAGCATCCGACTGCAAAAATCCAAAGATTCACCCGGAGATGATCTTTCCAGCTTATAGACAAATAAGTACTGGCGAGTGGGTATTTCGGCATTAAACTCTCTTTCTCGGCTCATATTCTCCCTATGGAGTCCGCAATCCATACTTCCAAGCCAGACCTTGCGAGCTGCTTCCGGTAGATATTCGTTGCTCTGCATTAGATATCAACACGCAAATCATATTCCCGGCTGCGGAGTTGGAGTCTTGATGCAACGCAGTGAACCAGGATTGGAGAGTTATCCTGATATAATGGGCTGTCTTGCTAAGGTTTTTCCTATATTGCTCCGTTGATTGTCGCAGCCATTGCAAAACACGCTTCCCGGATCCGATAAGTGCAACTACAGATTGGGCCCCATCAGCTCCTGCTGACATATTTGGCCTGGTATGGGCAATTCTTCCAATCGGCAATAGTGAAGATTTTTCCCTCTCCATGACTTGCCCTCCCGAATTGGCAAAATGACACCGGAAAGATATGGTGGACGACATCCCACTGGTGCTGAGGCTCGGCTCGTTCAGGCTTCATCTGCCACATGTCAGGCTTTCCTGGCATTGCGACTCTGGTTGAAAACTTCTACTGCTCCCGACGTCTTGGGCGTCTTCTGCTGATGCTATCAACAGGAAATTTCCTTTTGGCCCAAACAACACAGTTTGGGCTGTAGATCTGCAGTACGACGTTGGGCCAAGACGAGAGGTAAAGCCTAGCTTATGAAGACTGATTTGCAAATCTAATAACAGTCTTTCACTGGAAAGGCACAAGACCTCGTCATAGTTTGCAGAGACTGGGCATGCTGCGCTTGAAAGACGGTCTAATCATGCTCATCAACATGCATGGCTCGGCGTTTGAGATTTCGTTCTTACTGGGAAAAGTACTGGCGGTGATCTGGGAGATATCATTCGACCACAATCCCCTCATGGAATCCATACTCTTTGCTCGGCCACAACCAAAATCGCATCATCTTTGGGGAACCATTCGGAAGGAAAGGGACGGCACGGCACCGCGGGAGAAGCCTTCTCACCGCTGGATGCTTCATATCTGGTTCCGGAGACAATATGCCAATGACATCCGTGATTGCAGGGAAAAGGGTACCGTCACACAGGTAGATATATGCATGAAGGCGCTGCGAAGTCGGGCCTGCGCAGATATTCTCCAATCTGAGGTTGGCTTTGCCGTGGGACAGTGCCCGGGTGGACAGTTACATGATCGAGCGGCCATTGATTGCAAAAATAGCGTTGGACATCAGTGCATGACGCAGGTGTGCACTGGATAGCAGCCTGTAGGCTCTAGTAAAGCTCTCCACAGAAGTCTGGGGTTGAACTGAACTCGGGGAACATCCGGCCGGGCCATAGCTTGAGGGTTCCCCAGCCGTAGCGCGAACCACACCTGGAGTCCGACCCATATCAAACCGGATTATATGAGTCTCTCTGGCCAGACGATGGGGCCTTTGCTTCCCAACGACGGAACTGAAAACCACGTGTCAGCTACAGTACAGTAGTCTGACACGCAGGCCAGAGCCCGCCGCCGAGCGAATGGATGCTGCGAAGCTATGCGGCCGACTTGGATCCCCTCAACCCTAGTAAGTACTTTCGGGGGCTGAAAGGCTGGCTGGGGGTTCGATAGTGCTTTGTGTCTAACCCCGGTACTGGCAGCTGGGCCCTGGCCGATGGGCTGTTGGAGACTTGGAGTCCCACCGCACGCACACAGTGCCACAAACTCGCCTATGGTGCTTGAACCTGGACTGGGGAGGGGTTGGAGGGGAGGTGGAGGGGGTTCCATATTGTCCGTCGAGGGCTTTGGTGGCTGCACTGGGCCCTTGGCAGGAAAAACCTCGGAGCCGCTGTTGGATTGGTGAGCTGAGATGATGGGAGTGCGGGAATAGCTCTCCGTTTGTGCGCCACACAGACGAGTACGACGTGGAGAGAGGTTGGGCAAATTGCCATGCCATGCCAGCAGAGAAAAGGGAGGGGAAGCAAGAGTAAGTACGAAGTAAGTGTGCGAGCAGCGACAAGTCAGATACAGTATTATTTCCGCTGGGCAGCAGTTGGTGAGATCCTCGATTGCTCGCTAAGCCTGCCGGATCCAGGGTCCCAGCAGCCAGGCCTTGCAAAGGCGGTGTGGCAGGCCTGTCAATTCGGACTTGCATTCTGCAGTGCAACAACCACTTACGATTGATTCTCTCCATCTCTTCTTCACCCTCTCCGAGAATTCAGAACGCTTTGTCTGCTAGGCAAGAAGAAAGCAGACGTGACCAATAGACACGCTTCACGTCACTTCTTGTCTCTTTTCGTCCCTCCTTACCCTCGGTCAGTTGGTCGGTCGGTCGGTCGGTCGTTCGTTTTCCTCTTCTGTCTCTCGTTGATCAGATCGTGGGGTTCGCGTCGATCATTCAAGCCGTCCCTCGCTCTTCTCAAAAGACACTTCCCCACATCCATCTCCTCAGGTACCTACTTACCCCTCTATCTAATTCCTCGCGTCTCATTGCAGTCCATTCTGCATCAATCTGCTGTCACATGAGCAGAGTAGAGCTCAGAGACATTTTCTAAGCCACCGCTGACAGCATCTTGTGATCTGTAGGTGGCAATACTCGTACCGAGGCTGCATAGCTTCGCGTTGCCTTGTATCTCCTCAATCAGGGCTTCTACCAACTCGAATGGGTCATGAGCTGTCCGCAACTACTCTACGACCTGGAATTCTGATGTGGGAAGGAGGATCTTGGGATATAAATCATAATTCGTAATGGCAGGTGCGAGCGTCGGGCTGGACTTGCCCTTTCGTGTCAATGGCACTTTCACAGAGCAAGATCTGCTTGATGTGGTCCAACTGCACTATGCTTGGGTTCTGTTTGTTGTGTTCATTGCAGCATTCGTTACAAACGTCATTCTGGCTGCCGAACCCTCGTCAGAGGCGAAAGGACCTGTTCTGTTAGGACCCGGTGGAAAACCATTGCCGCCCTCTGTTGCAAGGAAGAACAAGGAAGAGCGTGAACGAAGAAAGAAGCTTAAGGATTTCAGTCGTGGCCGAAAGCTACTCTTCTTGTATCTCTCTGTTGGACTTCTTGCAACATTTGTGGTCAATGCTATCAACATCATCATTCATGCTCTCAGCAAGAGCGAGAATGGTTGGTGGTGTCGTGAAGCCACTGCTGTAAGTGGCGATAAATTCGAAAAAGTTCAAGGCTTTTCAACTAACTCTGCAAATTTTAGATATACGTTTGTGCTTCAGTCTTCTTCTACAGCATCTTCCTTATCTCCATGGTTGACACAACACCATCCCCCAACATTGCCCATCAAATCACATGGGTGGTTGCAACAATTGGAGAATTGATCCTGTTAGGTAGCACTCTAGCACTTTGTACCAAGCCCCACGGAGACAACAACTCTTTGACACAAACCAGCAAGCATATATTCTATTCGCCCAATAAGTGGGAAGTGGTGGACATCATTGCAGACACTCTACGGGTCACCATCCTCTTGTTCTTGGTCGGCTTCTACCTTGTCTTCTCACTTGAACGTATGTACAGAGGCAGAAGCTGTAGACGTGATGAGCTTGGCGAAACCACGCCTCTACTGGTCAATGGCCATGCAAATGGAAACGGACATGTCCATGGCAATGGATCTATCCAGAACGGACATGCTCATGAAACTGGATCCGAGACTGCAACTCCTCAGAATGGACGTGCCGACGGTGCTACCGACGGTAATCGATTGACCAATGGTGTGGAAGACACCCGTCGGAGCTTGGATGAAAACCCTGCCTTCTACAAGCCAACTTCTGCCCCCAACAGGACATGGTGGGAGTACCTCAAGGGATACTCTCTCTTCTTCCCGTACCTATGGCCCAGCAAGTCTTTGAAGCTTAAGTTCGTTGTGGTTATTTGTTTCTGCATTGTTGTTCTGCAAAGAATGGTAAACCTGGCAGTCCCCATCCAGTTTGGCAAAGTAACCACCGATTTGAGCACAGGCAACGGCAACATGCCTTGGCTTTCAATTTCTCTCCTCATTTGCTTCAAGTTCTTGCAAGGTACCTCGGGTATCCTAGGAGCTGTCAGATCGGTTCTCTGGATCCCTATTTCACAGTATTCCTACAAGGCATTGTCCACGGCATCTTTTGAGCACGTCCACAGTCTCAGTCTTGACTTCCATCTGGGTAAGCGTACTGGAGAGGTGCTCTCTGCTTTGAGCAAGGGCAACGCTATCAACAATTTCCTCGAGCAAGTTACCTTCTCCATGCTGCCCATGATCTTCGATCTCGGGGTTGCTATTGTGTACTTTGGACTTTATTTCGATGCGTATTACGCTCTGGTGGTCGCCATTATCACTTTCTCCTACTTGTATCTGACCATCCGGATGGCGCGATGGCGCTCCGAGCAGCGAAGACAGATGACGAATTTGAGTCGTGAGGAGGACGCTGTCAAGAACGATTCTCTGACCTCGTACGAAACCGTCAAGTACTTCAATGCTGAGGATTACGAATTCGAACGATATCGCAAAGCCGTTTCGGCGTTTCAAAGGATGGAGTACAAGGTCACTATATCGTTAAATATCTTGAACATTTCTCAAAACATGGTGTTCATGACGGGACTTCTGGTAACATCGTTCATCGCCGCATACCAAGTCACCACGGGCAAACGTGCCGTTGGTGATTTTGTCAGTCTTCTCGCTTACATGGGACAACTTCAACAACCGCTGAACTTCTTCGGATCCTTCTACCGCAGCGTTCAAAGTGCAATGATCAGCGGTGAACGACTTCTAGAGCTCTTCAAAGAACAGCCAACTGTTGTTGATGAACCAACTGCTGTCGAAATGCCGAGTTGCGAGGGGCAAATCGATTTCCGGAACGTTAAGTTTTCGTATGACAAACGAAAGCCAGCTCTAGAGAATCTAACGTTCACGTGCAAGCCAGGCACTACCACGGCATTTGTAGGTGAATCAGGTGGAGGAAAATCTACTGTATTCAGGATTCTGTTCAGATTCTATAACACCCAGGACGGTAGCATTCAACTGGATGGTTGCGATATCAAGGACATTACCATCGACTCTCTTCGACGTCACATCGGTGTTGTTCCCCAGGATACTATTCTCTTCAATGAGACGCTCATGTATAATCTCAAGTATGCCAACCAAGATGCCACTGATGAGGACGTATTCAACGCATGCAGGGCTGCCTCCATTCATGATAAGATTCTAGCTTTCCCTGACGGCTATCAAACAAAGGTTGGTGAGCGTGGTCTTCGTCTCAGTGGTGGTGAGAAGCAACGCGTTGCCATTGCAAGAACTATCATCAAAAATCCCCGCATCATCATGCTGGACGAGGCAACGGCAGCACTTGACTCGGACACCGAGCAGAATATTCAAGAAGCATTGCGAACTCTCTCCGAGGGTAGAACCATGCTTGTTATTGCGTAAGCATCTCGTCTCGTCTCGTCTCACTCCTTCTACTGAATGCTTGCTAAAGTACAATATAGTCACCGGTTGTCCACCATCACCAATGCTGACCAAATTCTCGTGCTCCATGCCGGCAAGGTTGCTGAATCGGGAACACATCAAGAACTACTCGACCGCAAAGGGCGTTACTACAACATGTGGAGGAAGCAAATTCGTGCTGAACGTGCGGCTGAGCAAGCATTCGTAGCTGCAGCAAAGGCGAAGGCGCTTCAAGATGCTGTTACGGCGCCTCGACCCAGCAGTCAAGAAGGCAGCATCCCGAGCGAGGATGTCAGTGAGAACGAGGCAGATAATCGTAACAGCTCGACAACCTTGGTTGACCCTAGCCTTGATTCCAGAGGTCTCACTCGTATGATTGGCACTTACATCAACGATTCCCATTCTGACGAGGACTCCGGAGATGACAAGCATCTTTCTGGGTCTAACCGCGGAGAGCAGTCGCCAAAGGGCAAGAATACCGACGCAAAGTCAGCCCACGTTGACGAGGAGGAGGGAAATGTAGCCGATAATGACAAAGATTAAACCAACTCCTCCGAACAGTTTATTCTTATTCTGTTTCCCTGGAGACGGTTTACGCTTGACGATACATTCAGTTTGAGCCTCGATAAATCCGAAAACCACGTACCCAGTGCGAGAATTAGGAGTTGTCAGGTCCAAACAGTGCTTTGAATCGTCTTTTTAGTTTCTTCGGTTTATACGACTTCAGTGTGCATAATGAAAAATCACGATAGTTACGAAAAGGGCATTAAAACGGTGCATGGAGGCGGTTAGCGATTGCTTCTTTACTATTCAAATGTCTGTTCATAGACGGGGCTGGGCTGCAAGCGTGCGTTGTGTGTATTTAAGGAAAAGGCCCTTCCAGTGAGCACTCGTGCTCTTTAGATAATTTGACGCAAGTTACCACTCATAGTGTGGTCATTTGATATTTGATATGCTATTTCAACAATGAGGGCGCATTTCACACAGGGCTGTTGTGCAAACAGAAAATTCCTCAATTTACCACTATTCTACAACTTTACCGAGTACCCTCTCCCCGGGTACTAACAACCCGCACTCTATCGGTATTCAGGACGAACGAAATCAGCGAAGGTCTTTGGCTCGCCTTCATAGTTGTGGACCCCGTCTCCATGTGCATCGTGACCGTGGTGATCATGGCCGTGTGCATCCTCGGTTGGGCCAACATAATCCATCTTCAGCACATTGCCACACTCCGGGCACCTTTCAATTGGGCGATCCCGGGACATCTTTATGAACCACCATCAGAACTTATCTACAACGACTGAACAGAATTGAAATGGTACGTACCGTGAGCCAGATCGTGACATGGGAATCAGCGGGGTAGCCGGTACAACCAGCATACTGCTCATCACCAGCAGACTTGACGATAATGGGGTTCTCCAACGTTCCTGACATGTCCATTAGCCCCCGATTCCACCCCCAGCCTCGTAGACACCGGACTTCAACATGTGGTCTGATCTTGAATTCTCGTGATGGAAGTCGTACCTTTGCGGGAAGCGTCCAATGGCTTCATATCGAAAACGTCAATGCCTTGCATCTTCCCCAGAATTTCGAATCGCTCCAAACCAGTCGCCTGCTCCAAGTCCGTGGGAACCGTGCCAACTGCTGCTCCGGGGCCAATGAGGTCCGTCTCGTCCTTGATCTCTGTGTTCCAGTCAGCCCCGTGTCTCTCTAAAGCTTCGCTTTGCTCTCCAAAGCTTCAAAAGGTTTAGCGTACCCTCGAACTTCTTTATCTTTCCAGCATTGGAAACGCTCGCGGGTGCTGCTTCTCCTAGAGAGCGAGTTAGCATTGATGCTAGGGGATCAAGGGAACAGAGGCGTAAGGCGTACGGCGCACGAAAGAGCTCGTGAAGCAGCGCTTGACGATGGGTGATACTGCCGCTCGGCGCGCAGCAGCGAAGGCAGAGCGCTGGAGAAACATGGTTGTTCAATTGAGGTTGTGAGTTGTATGGATGAAATCGTACCATTCGTTTTCTGAGGTCAAGCAGCTCGGCTCTAGCAAGCACTAGCAATTCACGTGACCAGAATTCTCAGCCGTGCAAGTGGAAATATCAGGTAGGTTGAGTATGTTCAGATCTATTTAAACACTTCTTGCTAACCTGCTGTTGGCAAGAATTAAAAACATGTTAAATATATCTTTCTCATTCGAGTGATTTCAAAACTATCTCTACCTTAACTTTGAGTTTTGGCAGATGATAACCTACCGGAGAATCGGCTTTGCTGAGAGTTTTAGTAGAAGAGAGTAATAGACTATGATTTCTTCTCCTGAGCAGAATGACCCTGCGATAGAGTTCCCAAGCAACAGACCGAACGTCAGAATAACCCGAATAACAGCCAACCACAACCAACATAAACTTCCGGTAACTCCCAAACGCCCCCATATTCGTACATCCATATTCACCTCCGACACCAAATACTTCAATATCTCCATCCCACCCCTATCCTTTCCGAACCCGGTCCATACCGTGCACCAGGTGCTCCGCATCTCCTGTCCGCATAGAGACCGTTGTTCCTACACTCCCACGAGCAGTAATCATTAACATATCTTCGCTGAATATTTCGTCCATTAGGAAGACATTGCTGTGGTATCTCGAATGGGAGATCATAGCGAGTTCGTTCGGCTGGGTCGTTGATTCTTTGGAGCTGTTCATAGATGAGGTAGCAACTCGGTCCGGCCATCAGAGCGCTGTGGCCACAGAGGGACTCGATTCTCCAGTACTGGCACATGGCGTGAAGTATTTTTACTGTATTATGTCTGGGTCTTTGTGCTTTGGAAGTTGGAGTTAGGCTTGATATGCCTGTCCTGAGAATTCTAGACTTGGAATGAGAATCTTCAAGTACATATGAGTGCAACCATAAGGTCACCAAATAGGAAGATTGGTTAGTTGTAGAAATTGTAACAGGGCTGTTTGGGACTTCCGCTATGAGTATCTCTGCGTTGTTACAGATGGAACAGAAATCACCCTTTCAACCCGCCTTACTGTAGACGTTCAAACGCTGACATAGATGTGGTGACTACATCAGGTTACTTCCGAAAGCACAAGGCAAATATACCAATGATATTGATACGGAGAACGTTGATTGCAATGGAGTTCCTGATTGCAAATCCAACATGAACAAGTAAGAGTGAGTAAAGCAGACTGCATCAATTTGAAATCATGAAGGCATAACTCCTCTGCAAACTCTTGCAACCGTCTCCACAAACACCACCGGGGACTATCCAGCTTGCCAAGAGTTCTGTTGCGTTTGCTGAGATCATGAATGTAGCTTGCGGTGTTTGAAATTATTAGAAATAGAATTCGCACTTGGAAGTCGCAAACGCATAGAAGCCCTGTGTGACGTTCGGAGCCGTCGTTTGTGTTGTCACACGTGTCCCGCTTAATTCAAAACAGGGCTAAGCCGGGATATTCTAGGTTACATGGAAAACGCAACGCAATCTAAAGGATCTTCCTGTTCAAGTGAGTCAATCAAGGAGCTTCGCCATAGAGGTGCTCATAGTGTCTTTCGACCATTGACAGATCTTCTGCTGTAGGTTCTCGGCCTGTCCAGCTAATTTCTTGAGCGGTTGAGCTGCTGAACGTTTTCGATTTCTCGGCCAACTCATCCGTAATTGCCTTGACATCGACATCGAGATACTCTTGAAGGAATTGTCCAATTTCGATGTTTTCGTGATTGCCTCTCAGAGCATCTGTTCCAGCTGAACCGTAAATGTTCACATCAACAGCTCTATGAAATCGCAGGTTAGTATTAACTCCCAAACGATTGTAAGTAATAGTGCTGTAAAACTTGAGACTTACGAGTGTCCGTGAGTTGACCAGCCGATTTGCTGCCAACAAGTTAGCACCGCAAATTCGACAAAAGTTGAGAGCATCCAAGAGCTCGAGAATCGCATCGAATCCTTCAGACCTGCTCTAGAGATAATTCCAGGCTCTTGATCCCAGCAAGTGGGAAAACAGATTAGAGTGGGAGTTAAGGCTTACTGCTCTTCGACTGATCATATCAGCGAACGTATAAACACTAAGTAGCGGCTGATTGACGAGCGACTGGATCTCCCCATCGCTAGCATCTTGAATGCCCAATCCGTTCTCGACGAGCTCGATGATATATGGCTTCAGGTCACCTCCTTGAACACCTTCGCTAATACGAGAGTTGAGCTGCCTAGCAAGGTGTTCAGAAGAATGGGTCGCATTTGCTAGTACTTCCGGAAACCATTTGTACTGTGGATATTGCGGATGGGTTTCTAGAGGTGTCAGGTTATTTCTCTGCTCGAATCAGAATGTGAACCTACGTCTCGCAACAGAAAGACCACCAGTCTCGTGATCAGAGGTTGCGACGAATACGCTTTCAACGTCTGATCTATCTAAAAACTCCACAACACTTGCCATCGCCCGATTATAGGCCAGTACCTCGTGGACCTGAGCGACCGGATCATTGCCATGACCAGCGTGGTCAATGCGAGAGCCTTCAATCATGAGGAAGAATCCTTTCTCGCTATCTTTTGTAGCAGCTTCGAGAGCGTTCAAAGCAGTCCTCGTCATCTCATCTAGCGAGGGGTATATATCATCCATAATCCGACGATCAATCTCGAAAGGGAAATCGGAAGTTGCAAATAACCCCAAAAGCGGTAGCTTCACAGCTTTTCCTAGTTCCAGACCATCGAAATCCTTCCTGTTGTCGATATAAGTCCAGCCATAATCATCCCGTGCAACCCTCGTGATATCTCGGCCATCTGCTCGGCAGCTTCCATCCGTTGTGTTCGACAAGAAATGACATCGACCACCCCCAAGCATAAGATCAACAACCCTCCCGAGAGGGTGCTCTCCAACCTCTTGCTGGGCAATCAGATCATTTTCGAGCCGCAGTTTAACGTGTGAGGCAAAGCAAGCGGGTGTGGCATCCGTAATATCGGTTGTAACAACCAAACCTGTCATATAGCCGGCCTTTTTCGCAGCTTCGAGAACTGTTCCACACGGAGTATAATCCGGCAGCATGGATATAGCACCATTATAACTCTTCATACCACATGAGAAGGCTGTAGCTCCAGCTGCTGAGTCGGTTCTGTTTGATGTGGAATTAGTAAGTGTTCTATAAAGATTGTTGCAGAAGAAAATCACGAAGGCGTTTAGAATAAGAACAAGCGTTCTCCTGGAGTACATACACAAGGCTGCTGCTTGATCTTGTCCGTGAAGACCCGATAAAGTGTTGGTCTAGAACAAGGACATCATCGATGGGTAAACCTCCCTGTAGCTGTCGAAAGCTACGGGTCATGGAAAGACTTGCTGGGCCCATTCCATCAGACACCATGAAAATTAGATTTCGCTTTCCGACAGCCTTTGGTTTCTTGTGGTCTTGTTGTGATGTTTGATGCTGAGATAGAACCGCAAGCACAATAACAGCCGCTGTAGCTAGCAGTGCCCAGGTGAACAACCCAAGTTCTCGCCAGAATCCATGATGGTGTCGAGGGCCGAGAGGGACCTTGCCCTGGCTTCCCAGAAGAGCTGTATCTTCATCTGCAGCTTGCTCTTCCGAATGTATGGAAGATCCTCTTCGTTCGGAGGCAAATAAGGGTTCGCTAGGCGCCATTGCAGCTTCGTCCGCGAGCGGGCTCTAGAGTGAAAAGAATGTAGATAGGTAGAGATGAGATGACATCTCTACCTAGAAGGTGTTTTGATTAAATGGAGAGAGCGTGTTGTTTAAGACATTTTGATCAGTTGGATGAGACCAGTCGGCCAGATGCGGGAGGAAGTCGCGTGAGGCTTTGACAGGGATCCCTGCTTCAGCCCAATTTATCGAGCAGGAATGTCATCTTATCAAAGAGAAGTGATTTCATAGGACTGCTACTATAAATCATTCATTATGAGATATCACACTTTTGGGCGAAAATGATTTATTTTAGTGTCTCATTTCTAGCCCTGTTACAGTCTTTTGGGCCTACCTAGTAATTCCAGAGGAGATTTCTTTGCTGCTTCAGCTGAGAGTTGCAATTTAAGCTTAAACATATATCAGATGAAGTATTGGGGCAGAAATGACAAGTGTTCTGGACTCGAGCATACCACCAGCCACTTGTTCATGCGTGCGTTAGAAGTACTGAGCAGCCATGAAGTTGGCTCAACAACAGTAAAAGAACGGTCTGATCATCAGCAGTTGCCCTCGTTGTTTGGAAAAGCTGTAGCCTATCAGGTAGACTGTATGAGTTAAAAAGTCAGGGGTATCTTAGGTCACACTTGAGGACATTAGACCGCGCCGCCAATATCAAATGTCCGCCAGTTGGCACTTTCATTCACGACACTGAGGACCAATTTCTGCGAGGCGATCGAGTCTCATGATTTCGTAGAAGGAAGTCTTGAGATAAGTACAGCTATTCCTGCTGCCGATGCAAGTCCGCCCAGATGAACACCCAAAGCAATCATATCGAGATCATCCTTTAGCGCTTCTTTTGCTGAGACTCCTTGAGAACCTTCTTAACAATCTTTTGCTCCTCAATCAGGAATGCTCGAACGATACGATCCCGAACACAATTGGCACATCTTGAGCCTCCATAGGCGCGTTGAACTGTCTTCTTTGGTCGAGAAATCTGGGAGTATTCGCGAGGTCGAAGAGCGGGGATCTGAAGGGCACAATGGGGTCAGTTCTGGTTCCTCAAAGAGCGAAACAAAGAGCAAGTGGCCACGAAAGCTGGCTGCAATCCAAGTTCGAGAAACACCGCCGCACACTCAGATTGCTTCAACTCTCAGCGGATTTTCCTAGCGCTATCTGTTCGAATTTTCGGGTCGTGGCTTGAGAGGTGCTCTGATAGATTCCTGACCAAGGATTGTCCATCTCTCAAGTGCTGAAACTCCACCAATTCTTCATCAAGCATGCGCATTATAATTCACTTACTCCTGGCAACTTAATTCCACAGTCTCCACATTTGGGCGCAGTACCAGCTTTCTTGATGTGAAGGTATCGAAGGGAACCGCCGGGGGTCTTGACAACGCGAACCTTGTTCGATTTGGTGTTGTATCTACATGTTCCGTCAGAATTTGGCTTCTCTTTCCTCTTCCTTGAGTACTTACGGGTTTCGGCGTCTGTATGTCAATCTGTTGGACGACATCTTGGCGGTTGTTGCTTCGTGGTTATGAAGTTCTGATCGTAGTCGTTGAACTTGAAAATTGAGGGAAATCCAAATTTTGGTGCGTTCTCGCTTTCTCCACCAATCAGCATGTGAGGCTAGCTCCCGATGGCAGCACGTGATAGTTTCCGATCTAACCCCAAAGTAGCCTCCGGCAGGAATTACGCTAAGGTCGCGAGAAATAATCCTGCGCCAAATCAACATCCTCTTCAAGCCCCTCATCCATCAACTGGAGTTTGGAGACTGTGCGACATACATTGAGCATGTCGTCCATACCCCCTCCACCTCCTCCGGGATGGAGTTCTTCAGCTCCCCCTTCGCTCCCTCTGGGCGCGCCTCCAGGAGCTCCTCCTCCCCCCGGCTACAGGCCTCCAGCAGACCCTCAAGTGGCCAAATTTGCACAGAAGAAGAAGGAATGGCTACGACATCAACGGAATCGATTTGGAGAGAAGCGGAAGGGTGGTTTTGTCGAGACTCAAAAGGCCGATATGCCCCCTGAGCATCTGAGAAAGATTGTAAAGGACATTGGTGATGTTTCCCAGAAGAAGTTCAGCAGTGATAAGCGCAGCTACCTTGGAGCCCTCAAATTCATGCCGCATGCCGTGTTCAAGCTTCTCGAAAATATGCCCATGCCGTGGGAGTCAGCTAGGGAGGTCAAAGTGTTGTACCACGTCAACGGTTGCCTCACTTTGGTCAACGAGATTCCAAGAGTCATCGAACCCGTCTTTCATGCACAGTGGGCGACGATGTGGGTTTGCATGAGGAGAGAGAAGAGTGATAGGAGACATTTCAAACGAATGCGGTTCCCTCCTTTCGATGATGAGGAACCCCCGCTGTCCTGGTCAGAGAATATTGAGGATGTAGAGCCTTTGGAGCCTATTCAAATGGAGCTGGACGAGACCGAAGACAGTGCAGTTTTCGAATGGTTTTACGAGCATCGTCCACTTCTCGACACATCACACGTCAACGGCCCCAGTTACAAGGAATGGAATTTGACTCTGCCTCAGATGGCGACCCTTTATCGACTCAGTCACCAGCTGCTCAGCGACTTAGTTGACAAGAACTACTTTCACATGTTTGAGCTCAATAGCTTCCTTACAGCTAAGGCGCTCAACGTTGCCATCCCTGGGGGTCCACGATTTGAGCCTCTGTATAAGGATGTTGATCCTAACGATGAGGATTTCGGCGAGTTCAACGCAATTGATCGTATTATCTTCCGCCATCCTATTCGAACCGAGTACCGAGTTGCATTTCCTTTTCTTTACAATTCTTTGCCACGAAGCGTGAAGCTGTCTTGGTATTCACATCCGCAAATAGTGTACGTGCGAACGGAGGATCCGAATCTGCCGGCATTCTATTTCGATCCAATCATCAACCCGATCTCCTCAAGATCTGTTGACCCAAAGAATATTACGATCCGCCACGAGGATGAGATTTTTGGTTTTGGAAACAATGAAGAACCGGAGGATGATGCGTTCGAACTCCCTGATGATGTCCAGCCTTTCCTTGCCGACGAAGAACTTTACACGAGCGAGACCGCTTCCGCCATTGCTCTCTGGTGGGCGCCATTTCCATTCGATCGAAGATCAGGCAAGATGGTGCGAGCCGAAGATGTGCCACTTGTCAAACAGTGGTACCTTGAGCATTGTCCTCGAGACCAGCCTGTGAAGGTTCGAGTATCATATCAAAAGCTCCTCAAAACTTTCGTCCTGAACGAGCTTCATAAGAAGAAGCCAAAAGCACAAAATAAACAGAGTTTGATGAAGTCCCTCAAGCAAACCAAATTTTTCCAACAGACCACAATCGACTGGGTTGAAGCTGGACTTCAAGTCTGCCGCCAGGGTTTCAATATGCTAAATCTGCTTATTCACAGGAAGAATCTGACGTATCTGCATTTGGACTACAACTTCAATCTGAAGCCGGTCAAGACTTTGACAACTAAGGAGCGGAAGAAGTCACGATTCGGAAATGCATTTCACCTAATGCGTGAAATCCTCAAATTGACTAAGTTGATCGTCGACGCCCAGGTTCAATATCGACTTGGTAACATCGACGCATTCCAGCTTGCGGATGGAATCCTATATGCTTTCAATCACGTCGGTCAATTGACTGGAATGTATCGATACAAGTACAAACTCATGCATCAAATTAGGTCATGCAAAGATTTGAAGCATCTGATTTACTATCGATTCAATTCTGGCCCAGTAGGAAAAGGCCCCGGTTGCGGCTTCTGGGCACCAGCATGGAGAGTTTGGTTGTTCTTCATGCGTGGTATCATTCCTCTTCTGGAGCGATGGCTTGGCAATCTCCTCTCTAGGCAGTTTGAAGGAAGACACAGCAAGGGAGTGGCGAAAACCGTCACAAAACAGCGTGTCGAATCCCACTTCGATCTCGAGCTTCGTGCTTCAGTCATGGCCGACTTGATGGATATGATGCCAGAAGGTATCAAGCAAAACAAAGTCAACACCGTCTTGCAGCACTTATCTGAAGCATGGAGATGTTGGAAGAGTAATATTCCGTGGAAAGTACCGGGTCTTCCAGCACCAATCGAAAACATCATCTTGCGCTACGTAAAGAGTAAGGCAGACTGGTGGATATCTGTAGCCCACTACAACAGAGAGCGTATTCGCAGAGGTGCCACGGTTGATAAGACTGTCGCAAAGAAGAACCTAGGTCGTCTGACCAGACTCTGGCTGAAGGCTGAGCAAGAGAGACAGCACAATTACATGAAGGATGGGCCATATGTGTCTTCGGAGGAAGCTGTGGCAATCTACACGACTACTGTTCATTGGCTCGAGTCGCGCAAGTTCTCTCCAATCCCATTCCCAAGTGTTTCTTACAAGCACGACACGAAAATCTTGATTTTGGCTCTCGAACGCTTGCGAGAAGCTTACTCAGTCAAAGGCCGTCTAAACCAAAGTCAGCGTGAGGAGCTTGCTCTGATCGAGCAAGCTTATGATAGTCCAGGCACAACTCTCGAGAGAATCAAACGCTTCCTTCTCACCCAGCGAGCATTCAAAGAGGTTGGCATCGACATGAACGACAACTACAGCACGATCAATCCAGTCTATGATATTGAGCCGGTGGAGAAAATCAGTGATGCGTATCTCGACCAATATCTTTGGTACCAAGCAGACCAGCGTCACTTGTTCCCGGCATGGATCAAGCCTTCCGATTCTGAGGTACCTCCACTACTTACTTACAAGTGGGCACAAGGCATCAACAATCTCGACAAGGTTTGGGAGACAGCTGATGGAGAATGCAACGTGATGATCGAGACACAATTGTCGAAAGTGTACGAGAAAATTGATCTAACGCTTCTCAATCGATTGTTGAGACTTATCATGGATCATAACCTTGCGGATTATATTTCGTCAAAGAACAACGTTCAACTCACATACAAGGATATGAACCATGTCAATAGCTACGGTATGATTCGTGGTCTTCAATTCTCGGCATTTGTCTTCCAATACTACGGACTCGTTCTTGACCTCCTTCTGCTTGGTCTTCAACGTGCCAGCGAAATTGCTGGTCCACCTCAGAGCCCGAACGACTTCCTTCAGTTCCGAGATCGGGAGACCGAGACCAGACATCCCATCCGGTTGTACACGAGATACATTGATCGCATTTGGGTCTTCTTCCGGTTCACCGCCGACGAGTCGCGCGACCTCATTCAGCGATTCCTTACTGAACAGCCAGATCCCAACTTCGAAAACGTGATTGGGTACAGGAACAAGAAATGTTGGCCAAGAGATTCACGCATGCGCCTCATGAGACACGATGTCAATCTCGGCCGTGCAGTCTTTTGGGACCTGAAGAACCGGTTGCCAAGATCTGTTACAACTATCGAGTGGGATGACACCTTTTCCAGTGTTTACAGCAGGGACAATCCTAATCTGCTCTTCTCGATGTGTGGCTTCGAAGTCCGTATCCTGCCAAAAATTCGCAACCAGAATGATGAGTTTCCTGTTAAGGATAGTGTCTGGTCTTTGGTAGACAACACAAGCAAGGAGAGGACTGCACATGCCTTCCTCCAAGTCACTGAGGAGGACATTGCCAAGTTTAACAACCGTATCCGCCAAATCCTCATGTCTTCGGGGTCCACTACCTTCACCAAGATTGCCAACAAGTGGAACACCAGTCTCATCGCCTTGTTCACATACTATCGAGAGGCAGCAGTCTCAACTGTTAATTTGCTCGATACCATTGTCAAGTGCGAGACTAAGATCCAGACCCGAGTCAAGATTGGCCTGAACTCAAAAATGCCCTCTCGATTCCCTCCAGCAGTCTTCTACACACCCAAGGAACTTGGTGGTCTTGGTATGATCTCTGGCTCTCACATCCTCATTCCGACAAGTGATAAGCGTTGGTCAAAGCAGACCGATGTTGGTGTCACGCATTACCGTGCTGGTATGACCCATGATGAAGAAACCCTTATTCCGAACATCTTCAGATACATTATTCCATGGGAGGCCGAATTTATCGATTCTCAGCGAGTTTGGACCGAGTACTCGCAGAAGCGACAGGAAGCCAACCAGCAGAATCGACGACTTACACTAGAAGATTTAGAGGACAGCTGGGATCGCGGTCTACCCCGTATCAACACTCTATTCCAGAAAGATAGAAGTACTTTGAGCTTCGACAAAGGCTTCCGCGCAAGAACCGAATTCAAGACATACCAATTGATGAAGAGCAATCCTTTCTGGTGGACCAGTCAACGACATGATGGAAAATTATGGAATTTGAATGCATATCGAACAGATGTGATTCAGGCCTTGGGAGGGGTTGAGACAATTCTTGAGCATACCCTGTTCAAGGCAACAGCTTTTCCGTCCTGGGAAGGTCTATTCTGGGAAAAGGCTTCGGGCTTCGAAGAATCGTGAGTTATTTCATGTTGATTCGCGTTTTTGGAGGAGCAGAGACATGTCCCGAGAGTTATTGAAGGAATTTTCATTGTTCCAGTTGTTGAAGGAACTTTCAAAAACTGATCCCGGCTATTTCTCGGCTCTTTCTCGGCTCTCGTGTTTCCCCTTCAATGTTTTACAGTACTAACTTGCAGTAGGATGAAATTTAAAAAACTCACAAATGCTCAGAGATCTGGACTCAACCAAATTCCCAATCGTCGCTTCACTCTTTGGTGGTCCCCCACCATCAACCGGTAAGCTTAACATCGTACCCTTATATGAGACAACCACTAATCCTATGAACAGGGCAAATGTCTACGTTGGTTTCCAAGTCCAACTGGACTTAACCGGTATCTTCCTCCACGGCAAGATTCCCACGTTGAAGATCTCCCTTATCCAGATTTTCAGAGCACATTTGTGGCAGAAGATTCACGAGTCTGTTGTGATGGACTTATGTCAAGTATTCGATCAAGAACTCGAGCAGTTAGGCATCGAGACTGTTCAAAAGGAGACTATCCATCCCAGAAAATCATACAAGATGAACAGTTCTTGTGCCGACATCCTTCTATTCGCAAGCCACAAGTGGAACGTCACTCGACCATCGATCCTTTTTGATACCAAGGATGTTATTGAGCCAACTACGACGAACAAATTCTGGGTTGATGTCCAGCTTCGTTATGGCGATTACGACTCTCACGACATTGAGCGATATGTGCGAGCCAAATACCTTGATTACACAACCGACAGCATGAGCATATACCCCTCCGCCACTGGTCTCATGATTGGCATAGATCTCGCTTACAATCTCTACTCTGCTTATGGTCAATATTTCCCAGGTCTGAAGGTTCTTATCCAACAAGCTATGGCGAAGATCATGAAAGCCAACCCTGCCTTATATGTTCTCCGCGAGCGTATTCGTAAGGGTCTTCAACTTTATGCTTCGGAAAGCAATCAGGAGTTCTTGAACTCGCAAAATTATTCAGAACTATTCAGCAACCAGATTCAACTTTTCATCGACGACACAAATGTTTACCGGGTCACAATTCACAAGACGTTTGAGGGCAACTTGACGACCAAGCCTATCAACGGAGCTATCTTCATTTTCAATCCGCGCACAGGCCAGCTCTTCCTTAAGATCATTCATACCAGCGTTTGGGCTGGCCAGAAGCGTCTTGGTCAGTTGGCCAAGTGGAAGACTGCTGAAGAAGTCGCAGCTCTCATTCGATCACTGCCCGTTGAGGAACAGCCGAAGCAGCTCATAGTCACGAGAAAGGGTCTACTCGATCCGTTGGAGGTTCACTTGTTGGATTTCCCCAATATCTCTATCCGAGCTTCCGAACTTCAACTTCCATTCCAGGCTGCAATGAAGGTCGAGAAACTCGGTGATATGATTCTCCGAGCCACTGAGCCCCAGATGGTGCTTTTCAATCTTTATGATGAGTGGCTGAAATCCATCTCTTCATACACTGCCTTCTCTCGTCTCATCTTGATCCTTCGTGCTCTTCACGTCAATCAAGATAAGACCAAATTGCTCCTTAGACCTGATAAGACTGTCATCACTCAAGAACATCACATCTGGCCAACGCTATCAGACGAAGACTGGATAAAGGTCGAAACTCAACTGAGAGATCTCATTTTGAACGACTACGGCAAGAAGAACAATGTCAACACTTCCAGTTTGACTAGTAGCGAAGTTCGAGACATTATTTTGGGTATGGAGATCAGTGCCCCTTCGATGCAACGTCAACAGGCTGCCGAGATTGAGAAGCAGCAACAGGAAGCACAGCAACTCACAGCTGTAACCACCAAGACCCAGAACGTCCATGGAGAGGACATCATTGTGACTACCACCTCCCAATTCGAGCAGCAGACCTTTGCGTCGAAGACGGAGTGGAGAACCCGGGCGATTGCGACGTCGAATCTTCGAACTCGGGCGAACAACATTTACATCTCATCTGATGATATCAAGGAAGATGATCACTACACCTACATCATGCCTAAGAACATTCTCAAGCGCTTTATCACGATCGCAGATCTGCGCGTGCAAGTCGCGGGTTACCTCTACGGGTCGTCCCCCGAAGATAACGATCAAGTCAAAGAGATCCGATGCATAGTCATGGTTCCACAAATAGGAAGCACCCGTGAGGTCCAGCTACCCCACCAGTTACCACAGCATGAATACTTGGACAAGATGGAGCCCCTGGGAATCATTCACACGGTATCCGGGAACGAGCCGCCGTACATGACCGCGATGGATGTCACCCAGCACGCACGGCTCATGAATGCGCACGCAACGTGGGACAAGAAGACAATCAGTATGACGGTGTCGTTCACTCCCGGTAGTGTCTCCCTGGCTTCTTGGGCTCTGACCCCACAAGGGTATAAGTGGGGTGCAGAGAATAAGGATATGGGAAGCGATCAGCCTCAAGGATTCAGCACGAGCATGGGAGAGAAGTGCCAGCTTTTACTGAGTGACAAGATCCGGGGATACTTCTTGGTACCGGAGAATAATGCGTGGAACTATAGCTTCATGGGTAGCTCTTTCGGTAGCATCGAGAAGAAGCCCGTGCATGTTAAGATCGATACGCCACTTCCGTTCTACAGCGACCAACATCGACCTCTTCACTTTCAATCGTTCGCGGAGATAGAAGACCTTTGGATCGATAAAGATGATGTCTTTGCATAGGGTATCATTGCATTCGTCGGATGGGGATGGAGTGTCGGGGAGGCTATGCCTCGATGGGAGATTGGAAGGAAACTTGACTTCTGCGGTTGCTGATCGCCATGTATTTATCGCGGGACCGCAGGTAGGGCGTTTGATCGGAGGTGGGGATTGCATTGTAAAAATCTGTATAAGGCTATAGGCATAAACTTCCACGTTCCATCAGCCCAATGTTCCCTTAGATTGGTGAGAAGAATCTGTTGATTTGTGAGATCTTAGCCTAGCAGCGTTACATTAGCGCTCTGACGGATGAGCGAGTGCGATGGGCGTTATTTTAGAGGTGGTCATTATTAGATCAGTTACATTGGGTTTCTAGAAGGATAAGGGAAGTACCATGAAACTTTACTATTCCCATTCCGCCCCATCTGCGGCCTTGGGATGCTGCGAGTTTAGTCGTTACCACGATAACCTCGAAATCAGTGTATTATCATAACAGAGTTGCATGGAACAGTGCCAAACTGCATAGCCAAAACTACTTAGCCGCATCATTTGGCGGGTGCTGAGCGATTGCAAGAAGAAGCCTTTGTGGGCAACTGAGGTGTGTGCATGATCGAATCGGCTGATGTGGAGGGAAGAAGCCGAAACTAGCCAGCGAGTGTTCGAAGTTTGAGGGCAAGACACGCACTTTATGTGCTCATGGGAAGTGTTCACGGACTGTATGATCTGCATGCAGGTCAAACGCCATCTGGAGGAGGACCCAGAGAGCGGCGCTCGTTTTCGTTGTCCCCAAGTCAAGTTGGACAATATGGAGGCTTCTTGCCTGAAGGGAACCCTAAGTTATTTTACAATTATAGGCTTTGTTGATGAACATCTGCGGCTATCTGTGTACACCACAACCTAAAGGCTCCCAATATATGAATGTCCAGCCGGGGGCCGGGGACATCGAGAACTAGTGCCGCTTTTTCGGTTCAGAACGAGCCTCTTGCTCCAAGGCGATTTGCAGTTGCAGTTGCAGATGCAGATGCAGATGCAGATGCAGATGCAGGTACGGGTACGGCGCTGAAGAGAGAGTTGCGATGAGAAGATCTCTGCGCAGCCTTGAGCCAGTCAGTCGGTGGGTGGTTCATGCATGTGGTCGCTTCAGGGCTTTCGCTAAATGCGCCAGGCTAAGGCAGGTACAGTACATCGCAAATCGCAGTCAATCTTGCATCCGAGATCTATCAACCTACAGTAAGCCACGTCCACGCCCATGTCTTTGTTGTTTCTTCCTCCCTCTCCAACAACAACAACAACAACAACAACAACAGCCTCGCGTCGCCCCTTAACCACCAATACCGTACCACTCGCAATCAACACCAAATCAAGCCTCAAGTCAAATGTTATTCTATTCTCCCGGCCACCCCCCGCCCCTGCTGCGCGCGTGCGCCACCTCGGTCGTTGCTCGGATGCTTGCGCCCTGGTCATGCCTTTACTCGTTACTCATTACTCGTTACCAGAATGCTGAGCTGAGCATTGGTGAGGTGATCTCCCTTATGCCTTAAGCCAGCATGAAGGGCAATATCATTCCAATACTAATCACCCAAGGACCAGGATAGGGCACATCTTGCATGCTCTGCCTGCGCGGATCAGCAGCGGAGCGATCTCTCGGCGATACGGAGTACCAAGTGCCTGCAATGTACCTCTACCTACGGTACGTACCTTTACGCGTCTTTCTTCCAAACCTGCGACAGCAGAGCGCGACCAAGCAATCGCAGTTGTTCCGAGTGGACAATGAAGCATTTATGGGCTCGATAGAAGCCTCCAGCCAGTGCTGGCTGGCGTTCCCTGGGCAGTCCCCCAGAAGGGGAGTACCACATGCGCAGGGCACGTCGAGAAGAGCGCCCATCCAATTCCCACCTGTCTGCCAATTCGCTGGCCGTCCAGACTCCAGAGTTGCTTTTCGCCTCCATCTCGACGCTGCATTGTGGTCATCTCCGCGGCGAGCAATTGTGGTCCTATCGAACTGCTTCGTCTCTATTTTAATATTATCTGGCCCCTGGCCCTTAATGCGCGTTCGGTAGTGTGTCTGACAGTTGTCTGGGCGCCTCCTCTGACCCCACCAAGCCTCAGCACAGCACGGGAGCGCATCGCAACCAAGCGTGTGCCATGTCCACACGGCAGGGCTGGGCTGCTGAGTGCCATGAGTGCCATGAGTGGTGATCCCTGTGCAGAAAGGAAGCTTCCAACACTCTTCGAGAAGCCGCAATTATGCCCTTGCGCGGATGGCTGTCCCTGCCCTGGTGCCTTGGTGCCGTGGTGCCTGCCCCTCCGTGGCCCTCCCCCAAGCAGTTCCAGCTCTCCCATCCCATCGCCGTTGATGGCCCCGGACTCCCCTGCCTGCCAACTCCTACTTTGGAAAATGCCCATGCTCTCGCGCAGGCATCCGGCTCGGTATCTAGTTCGTTCGCTCATCCTAATCGGGAGTCCATCTCTATGCGATCCCCCAAAGTATCCTTTTTCGCATACTTCGGCCTGCTTGCTTAAACAGTTGCTGTCTCATTCCGTGGCGATTCGCCGTGCGCTTGGGGTAATGTTCACGACGCGTCCGCACCTTTAATTACTGCCCTACGACATCGTTGTCAATGCCTGATTCAGTGAGAGATCAGACGACGGATATAATGCGAAGGCATGCCCAGCTCTGTATCTCTACTCGCCCCCTCCATATACCACCACAATACCGCTATATCGCGGCCTAACAGCGACCCTCACGAAGCCTTGCAAAGGAAGGTTGACGCTTTTGTTTCAAGTCTCAGCGAATCCCTCTATCAAATGCCATGTTCGGTTGTTCAGTCGAAAACCTATATCACAGCATTATATAGAGAGCGTCCGAAACACGCAGAGTCTCGACAAAGTCAAAAACAATTAGGCGAACAGCAACCACCGGCTGCCAGAAACATACACCGACCCAGCAGTGATCCAGCACGTAGTTACTCTGCCCCCGGCGCTCTGCGAAAGCAGCACGCTGTGGAGGAATCCATGCATGTCTGGATTTCGACCGGGCCAGGAGCAAGGCCACAATCCTTATATCGACTATGCTCATCCAGACGCCCATGCCGAGGAAAGGCACTTCGTTCCCCATGTCCAAGATATCCAGCACGGCGCCGCTCAAGGTCTTACTCCCCTTCACGAGCAGCATCACATCGGGGCCCATCAACCACCGCAGCAGCACCACCAACCACAGCATCAAGTATTCGAGCACTCCATGGCCCACCACCACCAGTCCCCTCAATTCGGTGGTGGGCAAATGATGTATGGGCCCCCTCGGATGCAACAGCCCACCGGAACCAAGAGGTCGCGAGATGAATTGGAGTTAGGAATGGAAGACATGCCGGGCCCATCGATGCAATCCGGGGACATGCACGGCATGCCTCAACAGATGCCGCCGCAGATGGTGGGATATGGGGGTCAACCGGTCCAGACATATCACAGTCATCCTCTTCCCAACCAAGGCCACAGATCGAAGATGCCCCGAATGAGTGAAGACGATTCAAGTATCATGGGAGGACCAAGTGGGGGAGCACCGAGTGTAGTTGGGATGGAAGGAATGCCCGCGCCGGCTCCAAGGCCCCGTGGGCCAAAGCTGAAGTTTACTCCAGAGGATGATCAGTTGCTCGTCGACCTGAAGGAGAACAAGTCGTTGACATGGAAGCAAATTGCGGAATTTTTTCCCGGACGATCCTCTGGCACTTTGCAAGTCCGATACTGTACGAAGTTGAAGGCAAAGACTACCCAATGGACAGAGGAGACAGTACGCGACCCTCGATTTGCAATGACTATTGTTCTAACTTTTACTCCAGATTCAAAAACTTCGTACGGCCCTCCATGACTACGAGCAGGAGAAGTGGCGCATTGTGGCACAAAAGGTAGGGACGGGTTTCACGTCTGCTGCCTGCAAAGAAAAAGCCCGAGAGTTATAGCATTCAGTGTCTCCAGCAGAAGCTCCGGCTTCTGATCTTGGGGACACAGAATATTAGCTCAAAGCACGACCACAAGGAAACTTCAGCCATTCCTCGATGTCTAGATCTCGCACAGGCATACCCTCTCATACCCGCTATCCACACCTTCTAAACTCCGGTCACAACACAGACAATATGGACGAGGACCACTCTCCAGCACCACTCACAGGTGCTACGCATAACGATTTGCATGCATCAATTTCCTTACGGTACACACTCATTTACACGACTGGGGCGCGGCAGACTTCACGTTAACTTATTCATCTTTTATCTTTGGTAATAATGGTCTGGGAATAATGACTTCCTTCTTCTTTCTTCGCGGGCAGAATACTAGGGCAGACAAGAAAGGGGACGGTTGCCGGAAAGGCAAGGTAAAATGATGGAATGGCATAAGAAGGCGCAATTGGGGAGGGATAGATCGTTGGGAGGATATACATTAAGTTGGGACGTTACGAGAGATCGATCCGCACATACCCAGCAAGGAGCGTTTTTAGGACGAGGCAATCTGGGGGCGTGTCGGTGATTAATCTCCTCTCAGATACCAGATTCTCGTTGTTTTTCTTGTCAAAACTTTTCTTCGAGCATACTACGGGGTGGTAGAATGCGTCACATGCCTTCTGTCTCTTCTTTTCTGGCTACATACACTTTTTTGCTTGGGTTCTTATATAATAGGAAGGGGTTGGGCTTCTTTTTTGGTTGTTACGAGAGATGACTCGGATTCAAAATCCGAATACGCTTGGAGCCTGCCATTCTGCAAAGGGAAAACGCAGGATGACAACTAGGAGCAAGCAATACCATATAGATTTTTCTACTTTTAGTAATACAACAGCCATCATACAAGACATCAGTCTCCTGCCAAGCTGCATAGATTCAGTCTAGTGCGTCGCTTTTGACGTAGGCTTCTTACACCACAAGGCAATCGGGGGGAACGCCCACGAGCGACTTCCCAAGTCTCATGGCAACTCGGCAGCTGTCGCACAGTTGGAAATGGGAACAACAACTGCAATCATTTGCCGTTAGACCGCTCTTTGACGTGCATCACGCTGCCGGCGAAGCAGAGCCAATACGGCAATTGTCAGCCAAACTCCTTCCGTCGAGAGCTATGACGTGTTCGGCGATGACAGGCTGGTTGGTGAGCAGCCTTGTGGGTTGTCGTCTTCGGCGGTATGGGATTATGAATCTCCGGGGTTTCAGAAGTTGCTGAGTTGTGCGCGAGGGGGGGGCTGGAGGGCAAGGGCTGTTGCGAGGGCAGGGGTGCGTTGATGCATAATTGTGGTTTTATGATCGATCATGCCTTTATGCGCACCGCGCTACTGGCCGAGGTGGAGGAAACGAAACCTTCGAGAAGAAGTCAAATAAAATTATAAACTCAAATCAATGGGTGGGGCTCGGACGGGAGGCTGAATCGGGGGGAGTGCACTGTCTGGACGTTGGATGGTGGCGTTTCGTTCGTTGGGTGGGGAGGGCCGTTTGTTTCCTGTTTCTAAGTTTCACATCATGCAACATACATGTTCATCCAGATTTCCCCCCACCTCCTTTTTTTTCTTTGCGGCTGTGCTTTT
>Ga0302325_10005472_pt1 | contig 28845 bp, 20 predicted proteins | sample Palsa_T0_2_FD_201948 | JGI IMG/M metagenome (GOLD analysis project Ga0302325, IMG submission 201948) | Peat permafrost microbial communities from Stordalen Mire near Abisko, Sweden - Palsa_T0_2 | ecosystem: Environmental > Terrestrial > Soil > Palsa > Peat permafrost | place: Sweden: Abisko...
CTCTTCCAGCACTTCTTCTGGTTTTACTCGCACCCGGCGGTCTACATCATGATCGTCCCCGGGATGGCGATCGTGAGCGAGCTCATCGCCACGTTCTCGCGGCGAGCGATCTTCGGCCAGTTCGCGGTCGCCATGGCCTCGGTCGCGCTGGCGCTGCTCGGCTTTCTCGTGTGGGGCCACCACATGTTCACCGCCGGGATGAGCGAGTTCTCGACGATGCTCTTCTCGGCGCTCACGATGCTGGTCGCGATCCCCTCGGGCGTGAAGGTCTTCAACTGGACCGCCACGTTGTACCGCGGGTCGATCGTGTGGGCCTCGCCGATGCTCTACGCGCTCGCCTTCATTTTCCTGTTCTCGATCGGCGGTCTCACGGGCCTGTTTCTCGGCACGCTCAGCGTCGACGTGCACCTGACGGACACGTATTTCGTCGTCGCCCACTTTCACTACGTCATGATGGGTGGCACCGTCATCGGCTTCCTCGGCGGCCTGCTGTACTGGTGGCCCAAGATGACGGGAAAGATGCACGACGAGGTCAAGGCCAAGATCGGCTTCGTCTTCGTGTTCGTGGGTTTCAACGTGACCTTCATGTCGCAGTTCATCATGGGGTCACGCGGGATGCCGCGCCGCTACTACGACTACTTGCCGCAGTACGAGCCGTTCCACAGGGCGTCCACGATCGGATCGTGGATCCTCGGTATCGGCCTCTTTCTCACGGCGTACACGCTGCTCGAGGCGCTGTGGAAGGGCAAGAAGGCGCCGCGCAACCCGTGGGGCTCCGCGGGCTACGAGTGGATGACGGATACACCGCCGTGCCTCGTGAACTTTCACGAGACGCCGATCATCACCCGCGGTCCCTACGACTATCACCTCGCCACCCCCGAGGAGCTCGCCACGGGCTGGGACGAGGTCGAGGCCGCCGCCCCGCCGGCGAAGAAGTCCGATCGACCGCACTCCAAGTGAAGCACTCCAAGTAAGGACACAAGAGCGTCATGGCGAACGTCACCGAAGCGGCCGATCCGCAACCGAGCGGGCACGACGACCACGGGCATGCGCACGCCCATCCGTCGTTCTTGGCGCACCACTTCGACACGCCGGTGCAGCAGTTCAACGCCGCCAAGCTCGGAATGTGGGTCTTCATCGCGACCGAGATCCTGATGTTCGGTGGCTTGTTCTGCGCCTACGCGATCTGGCGCGGGCTCGAGCCCGACATCTTCGATCAGGCGCACCACTTCTTGAACAAGATCATGGGCGCGACCAACACCGTGGTGCTGCTGTTCAGCAGCTTGACGGCGGCGCTTGCGGTCCGGTCGTCGCAGCTCGGCAAGCGCACCGAGACGTCGATCTATCTCATCGTCACGATCCTCTGCGCGTGCGTGTTCCTCGTGGTCAAGTACTTCGAGTACACGCACAAGATGCACCTGGGCCTCTTGCCCGGGCACTGCTTCGGCCACCCCTGGTTCAGCGGCGCGATCGAAAACGGCAAAGAAGTGGGCACTTGCCTCCGCGTGCACGCCGACGGTCCCACCGGGTCGCCGCTCTGGGTTCGCGCCGTCGACGAGTCGGGGCACACGCGCCTGCTGCCGCCGCGCGCGAACATGTTCTTCGCCCTCTACTTCGTGATGACGGGCCTGCACGCGGTGCACGTCCTCATCGGTATGAGCATTCTCGGCTGGGTGCTCTACCGCAACATGAAGGGCGAGTTCTCCAAGGAGTACTTCACCGCGGTGGACCTCGGCGCCCTCTACTGGCACCTCGTCGACCTCGTGTGGATCTACCTGTTCCCGCTCCTTTACCTCGTCGGAAAGCCGGAGTGACCCATGGCCGCTGATCACACCCACGAGCACGACGCCGACGACGGCGCGGTCCACAGCCACGTCGCGAGCGTCCAGTTTTACGTCGGGATCTTCCTCACGCTCGTCTGTCTGACGGTGCTCACGGTCAAGGTCTCGTATTACGACTTCGGAGAGGCCAACATCGCGATTGCGATGCTCATCGCCACGATGAAGGCGGGCCTCGTGGCCACGTTCTTCATGCACCTCGCGCACGACAAGCTGTTCAACACGCTGGCGTTCATCTCGGCGTTTCTCTTCCTCTCGGTCTTCATCATGCTGACGTACGACGACCTCGGACGCCGCGGTCAGGTGGACTGGGTCTACGGCGGCACGGTCGATCCGCGCACGGGCCTGGCAGCGCCGGGTGGCATGCCGGCGACGAGCGCCACGATCGACGATGTCGAAGGCGAGGCGCCAGGGGCCGGCGGCGGCAACGAGAAGGGTGCCGCGCCCAACGAGCCCAAGGGCGAAGCGCCGAAGGGCGAGAAGAAAGAGTAAGGGCGTCCGCGTGACCGGCGGGGCCGCCGCTCGGGCGCGCGCCGTCGGCGTCACCGCCGTCGTGCTGACGGTTCTGGCCGCGTCGGCCTGCAAGCACAAGCACGTCCCGGTCGATACCGAGCCCGAGCTGGGCTACCCGAGCTGCGGCGACGGGGGCAGGGACGAGGGGGTCGAGGTCGCGCACGGGCGGCTTCGCGCGGGGCCGGCCTCGCACGAGCAAAACGTCGTCGAGCAGTATTCTCTGCTTCGCACGATGTGCGGCTACACGTTTCGATCGCGGCAGGAGTGGCCGCTCGACATCAGCGACGTCGAGGTTCGCTATGACGGCGCGCTGACGCCGCTCTGGGCGTGGAAGCGAATGACGCTCGCCGGGTCCAAGCGGGACGACGGCGACGCCGACATCCGCCGCTACGAGCTTCGCACCGGCGAGGTGTTCATCAAGCGCCGGCGCGACTCCGTCCACGAGCTGTCGATCGAGCGCCTCTTGGCGGGCGGTCGCATGAACGTGCCGTCCGGCGCTCGCGTGGGCGCCGTACTCGCGCCGGGGCGCGGGGCCGTCACCGCGTGGATCCGGCGGTCGAAGCTGGCCGTCGGCGCAAAGGTCTACGACCTGGTGCTCGACTTCCGGCCGATGGTCGAGAAGCTGGAGCTCGGGAGCCTGGAGCGCAATCCGGACCAGTTCGAGCCGTCGCTCGGCCGCCGGGTGCGCGTCTATACGTTCTTCGGCCAAGAAACCGTGTTCGCGGACGATGACGACGTCGTCATCGGCGATCTTGCGGGGATGCGGCCGAGCGCCACCCTTTCGACGCCGGAGCCCGAGGCGCTCCCGACGTTCGGCGGGCCGGACCCGGCCCATACTCCCTGAGAGGCCTTTGCCTAGCTCGTGCCCTTCTTTTCCTTCTTCTTCTTTTGCTTCTCCTTTGTGGAGAGCTTGGGCTTGTTGTTCTTCTTGTCGCGTTCCATTCCTTTGGCCATTGCGGGCTCCTTTCGTGGTGCGGCTTCAAGACTAGGAGAATCCGATGCCCGAAATCCAATTCGACGGCCTTGTCGGGCCCACGCACAACTATGCGGGCCTCAGCCGCGGCAACCCCGCCAGCACGCTCCACGAGGGGCGCGAGTCCAACCCGCGCGCCGCCGCGCGTCAGGGACTGAAGAAGATGGGCTTCGTGCGGAGTCTCGGCGTCGTGCAGGCCGTCCTTCCGCCGCACGACCGACCGAGCTTGCCCGCGCTGTGCCGGCTGGGGTTCCACGGCAGCGACGAAGAGGTCCTGGCCGCCGCAGCGACGGTCGATGGCGGACGCCTCCTGCGCGCCTGCTCCAGCGCCTCCGCGATGTGGACGGCCAACGCCGCGACGGTCGCCCCTTCGCGTGACACGGCCGACGGCCGGCTCCACCTGACGCCAGCCAACTTGACCGAGATGTTCCATCGCGGGCTCGAAGCGCCGACGACGACGCGGATCCTGCGCGCGATCTTCGCATCGCGGGACCACTTCGTGGTGCACGACGCGCTGCCGGGGGGCGCGCAATTCGCGGACGAAGGGGCCGCCAATCACCTGCGCCTCGAGACGAGGCGCGGCGCGGCTCACGTCTTTGCCTGGGGGAGGCGAGCGTGGGGGAGGGGTGTCGCGCCGCGTGTCCACCCGGCACGTCAGACGTACGAAGCGTCGCAGTCGGTCGCGCGCCTGAATCGGCTCGACACGCGCTCCTGCCTCTTCCCGCAGCAGCATCCCGAGGGCATCGACGGCGGCGCGTTCCACACCGACGTGCTCGCGGTGGGCAACGGTCCGTTCCTCCTCGTCCACGCGCTGGCATTCGTCGACGACGGGGCGCTGCTCGCCGACTTGCGGCGCCTCCTGGGTGAGGAGCTCTTCGTCGAGCGGATCACGAACGCGGAGCTCCCGGTCGCGCGCGCCGTCTCGGCGTACCCGTTCAACTCGCAGGTGCTGACGCTGCCTGACGGCTCGATGACCATCGTGGCGCCGGAGGACGCGCGCGAAGACGCGGCCGCGTGTGCCATGCTCGAACGGGTCGCGTCGGGCGCGGGGCCCGTGCGCTCGGTCCACTTCGTCGACGTCCGCGAATCGATGCAGAACGGCGGCGGACCGGCGTGCCTCCGCCTGCGCGTATCCGCCAGCGACGCCGAGGTGGCCGCCCTCTCGTGCCGCGTCGTTCTCGACGACGCGCTGGCCGCCGCCCTCGCCGCGTGGGTCGATCGGAGCTATCGCGACCGGCTCGTCCCCGCCGATCTCGCGGACCCGGCGCTCGCGCGCGAGGGCATGCGGGCGCTCGACGAACTTACCCAGCTCCTCGGCCTCGGCGCCGTCTACGACTTCCAGCGCGCCGCGGGGGCGGCCGCCGTGGACCGGCCTCGTCCCCGACCCTAGAACACTGCCATGGTCGAAATTCTGGTGTCGCGCACCGGAGCCGTCGTCGAGCTTTGCCTCGATCGCGCCTCCAAAAAGAACGCTCTCACGGGCGCCATGTACAACGCCCTGACCGACGCCCTGGTCTCGGCCGACGCGGATGACGGCGTGCGCGCGGTCCTGCTCACGGCGAACGGCGGGACGTTCTGCGCCGGCAACGACATCACGGACTTTCTTCAGCCCCGACCGGATTTCGAGCAATCACCGCCGCAGCGATTCATCGCCGCGCTGGTCCAGTTCTCGAAGCCGCTGGTCGCCGCGGTCCACGGCGCTGCCGTCGGAATCGGGACCACGATGCTGCTGCACTGCGACCTCGTCTACGCCTCCGCCGCGGCGCGCCTGCGGACGCCCTTCGTGAGCCTGGGTCTCGTCCCGGAGGCGGCTTCGAGCCTGCTCTTGCCGGCACGGGTTGGGCACGCGGTCGCATCGGAGATGCTGCTCCTCGGCGCGTGGATCGACGCCGCGCGCGCCGAGCGCCTCGGCCTGGTCAACGCCGTTCTGCCTTCCGCGCCGGAGTTGCTGGCGTTCTCGCGCGGGCGCGCGAGCGACCTGGCAAAGAGCCCGCCGGGCGCGATTCGGATGACCAAGGCGATGCTGCGCGACCGCGACGCCATGCGCGCCCGTGTCCGCGAAGAGGGCGAGCGCTTCGCCGAGTGCCTCGCGTCGCCCGAAGCGCGCGAAGCCTTCACGGCATTTCTGGAGCGCCGGCCTCCGGACTTCGGCAAGGCGTCGCGCTAGCTCCTGTGCTAGACGCCGTCCTTCCCCGGCCATGCTCTTTTCCCGCGCCCTCATTCCCACGACGAAGGAGGCTCCGGCGGACGCCACGAACGCGAGCCACATCCTCCTCTCGCGCGCCGGCTACATCCGCCGCGTCGGTGCCGGCATCTACGACTTTCTACCCCTCGGCTACCGCGTGCTGCGCAAGGTCGAGGAGGTCGTTCGTGCGGAGATGGACCGCGCCGGCGCCCTCGAGATTCTGATGCCGGCCCTGCTGCCGGCCGAATACTTCAAGGAGACCGGCCGCTGGGACCTGTACGGCGACGTGCTCCTGCGCCTGCGCGATCGCAAGGGCGGCGATTACCACCTCGGTCCCACCCACGAAGAGATCGTCACCGACATTGCGCGCCGCGAGATCAAGAGCTGGCGCGACTTGCCGAAGAACCTCTATCAGGTGCAGCTCAAGTTTCGCGACGAGCCGCGACCGCGCGGCGGCCTTCTGCGCGGGCGCGAGTTCATCATGAAGGATGCGTACTCGTTCGACGCGGACGAGGAGGGTGCGCGCGCGTCGTACGAAACCATGCGCCAAGCGTACGTGCGCATCTTCGATCGCATGGGCCTCACCTATCGCATGGTGCAGGCCGACTCCGGCGCCATCGGCGGATCCACCAGCGCCGAGTTCCAGGTGCTCGTCGGCTCGGGCGAAGACGCCATCGTGGCGTGCCAGAAGTGCGACTATGCGGCCAACGTCGAGGTCGCGGTGGCGGGGCGCTCGGCCGATGCGGGCGGCGCTCGGGTCGCGGCCACGGCGGAGCCGGTGGCCAAGGTGCATACGCCGGGCAAGGGGAGCATCGACGAAGTCGCCGCGTTCCTGGGGGCGACCAAGGGCGCCATGCTCAAGTCGCTGCTCTTTCTCGCGGGCGACGCGGTCGTGATGGCCGTCGTGCGCGGTGACCACGAGGTGAACCCCGTGCGCCTCGCGCGCAGGCTGGGCGTCGACGAGGTGTTCCTCGCGACCGAGGCCGACGTCGAGAAGGCGACGGGCGCCAAGGTTGGCTTCGCGGGGCCCGTGGGCTTCAAGGGCAAGATCGTCGTCGACCGCACGGCGTCGCTCGTCCCGTCGGGGGTGACCGGCGCCAACGAGACGGACTGGCACCTCAAGAACGTGGTCTTCGGCCGCGACTACCAGGCCGACGTGGCCGACGTCCGGCAAGCGACGACGGGCGACCCGTGCCCCAACTGCGATGGCGGCACGCTCGTCAGCTACCGGGGGATCGAGGCGGGCCACATCTTCATCCTCGGGACCAAGTACTCGGCCACCATGGGTGCCACGTTCATCGACAAGGAGCAGCAGCAGCGCCCGCTCGTGATGGGCTGCTACGGCATCGGAGTGTCGCGCCTCGTGGCGACCACGATCGAACAGCACCACGACGACGACGGCCTTCGGTGGCCGATGAGCATCGCGCCGTACCAGATTCACCTTGTCACGCTCGGCACGGACGAGGCGGTCATCTCGGCCGCCAAGCACCTGTACGAGAAGCTCGGGCACGCAGGGGTCGAGGTCCTCTGGGACGATCGCGACGAACGCCCCGGCGTGAAGTTCAAGGACGCGGACCTCATCGGAATCCCCTTGCGGGTCACCATCGGCGCAAGAGGCCTCGCCACCGGCACGATCGAGTGCAAGGCGCGCGTCGAACCGGATCCAAAGAAGGCCGAGCTCATCCCGCTGGCCGAGGCCGTCGCAGTGCTGACCGCCCGGGTCGAGGTAGCATTGGGAGGCTCGTGATTCGGATCGAACACTTGCCCCCGCCGCCACCGGTGCCCGTGCGCTCGCCGGCGGTGTCCGTCGCCGGCGAGATCGAGACGCGGGTGCGGGGTCGAGCGGGCGGTCCTTCGTTGTCGGCGCGCATCTGCGTCCCGACTTCGGCCGAGCGCGCGGTCCTCATCTGCCACCCGCACCCCCTCTACGGCGGTAGCATGCATAGCCCCGTCCCCCTGTCGATCGCGCGCTGCCTCGCCGACGAAGCCGGTGGCCGCGTGGCGTGGGCGCGCTTCGACTTTCGCGGGGTCGAGCAGAGCGAAGGCTCGTACGACGATGGCCGCGGCGAGGTCGACGACGCGCTCGCCGTGATCGACGAGCTACGCCGCCGCGCGCCGGCTCTGCCGATGACGGCGTGCGGGCATTCGTTCGGCTCGTGGGTCGCCCTGCAGGCCGCGCGTCGCGATCCCGGCGTCGAGCGCGTCCTGCTCGTCGCGCCGAGCATCCGCTTCCGGACAGGAGCGGCGGGGGCGGCGCCGGTCCCGACGACGATCTTCATCGGCGACCACGACGAGTACTGCGACGTCGACGAAGCGCGCGCCCTGGCCGCAGAGCTGGGCGCCGAGCTTCGCCTCTTCGAGGGCTTCGATCACCATTTCCTGAAGTCGCGACGGGCCCTGGCGAGGGCCGCGCTTCCCGTCATCGCCCCCGAGGTCAGCTCCCCATGAGCGAGAGAAAAGCGGTCAACTCCACCGACGCCGTTCACCTGGGCGACGACCGGCAGAAGGCCTTTGACGCCCTGCCCACGCCGATCGTGCAGACGTCGACGTACACGTTCGCCGACACCGCCGAGATCGCCGCGTACACGTCCGGCCGTCACCCCAATAGCGAGCGCGGAGAATATGGCCGCTACGGCAATCCTACGGTTCGCGCGGTCGAACGCCGCCTTGCGGCGCTCGAGGGGACGGAGGACGCCGTGCTCTTCTCGAGCGGCATGGCCGCGGTGACGACGAGCGTCCTTTCGCTCGTGCGCGGCGGGCAGCACATCGTGCTGTTCCAGGATTGCTACCGTATGACGCTCGAGTTCGTGAGGGAAGTGCTCGAGCGGTTCGGCGTGAGCCACACGCTCGTCCCGGCGGGCGACGTCCAGGCCTTGCGCGGCGCGATCCGCCCCGAGACGCGCCTCGTCATCAGCGAGTCCCCCACGAACCCCTATCTCTCGTGCGTCGATCTCGCCGGCGTGGCGGCCGCGTGCAAGGAGCGCCGCACCGTCAAGTCGATGATCGACGCGACGTTCGCGACGCCGGTCAACTGCCTTCCCGCTTCGTTCGGGATCGATCTCGTCGTCCACAGCGCCACGAAGTACCTCGCAGGGCACAACGACGTGATGGCCGGGGTAGTCTGCGGGCCCAGCGGTCTGGTCTCGATGATCAGAGATCTGCGCGGTGTCCTCGGCGCCGTGTGCGACCCGCACGCCGCGTTCCTGGTGGGGCGCGGGATCAAGACGCTCAGCCTGCGCGTCGAGCGGCAGAACGCGACCGCGCTCGCCCTCGCGCAGCGGCTCGAGAAGCATCCGCGCGTCGAGCGCGTCTTCTATCCGGGGCTCGCGTCCCACGCCAGCCATGCGGTGGCACGCGCCCAGATGCGGGGCTTCGGCGGTGTCGTGAGCTTCATCGTGAAGGGGGGGCTCGAGAGCGGGAGCCGCGTGGTCGACGCGGTGAAGCTCGCGCGCATCGGGCCCAGCTTCGGCGGCTGCGAGTCGCTCATCGAGCAACCCGCGGTGATGAGCTACTACGAGATGACGACCGAGCAGCGGCAAGCCGTCGGGATCGCCGATGGGCTTGTGCGGCTGGCGGTCGGCATCGAGGATACTGCAGATCTCGTGGCCGACATCGAGCAGGCCCTCTCGGCCTGACGCCGTTCAGCTCCGCGGCTTCGTGGGCGTAGGACCGAGCATGGCAAGAATCGCCGCGGCGTTGGCGCTCGCCTCGCTGACGGTCGTAGGCGCATCGTCCTTGGCGACGATCTCCTCGAGTAGCTCGGCCGGGACGTCGAGGAGAAAGCGGCTCGGGGTGCGGGGTACCGCCTTCCCGCGCACGACCCGCGATCGGGCGCGCGAGAGGACGAGGTTTTCCTTGGCCCGCGTGACGCCGACGTAGAAGAGGCGCCGCTCTTCTTCGATGTCGGCCGGTCCAGCGTCGGGCCCCGCACCGCCCGCGCGGTCCACGATGTCCGTAGCGCGCGCATCGATCGTGCGCGCGTGCGGCAGGTACCCCTCTTCGCAGCCGATCAGGAACACGGCCCCATATTCGAGTCCCTTGCTTCCGTGCAACGTCGAGAGCGTCACCACGTCGCCGGTGTCTTCGGTCTCGCGCTCGACGTCGAGCGTGAGCATCTGAAGAAATGCTGCCAGCCCCTCGAGCGGGTCGCTGCTGCCCGCCACCCCCCGCTCCTCGCGACGCACCAGGGTGCGCAGCAGGCCCTCGACGCTGGCCCAGCGCTTGGCCGCCACGTCGAGCGGGGTCGATCCGGACTCGAGCTCCGCGCGAAACCCGACGCGCTCGCAGAGAGCCCGCGTGACCTCGCTCGGCGCGCGCTTCTCGACGAGGAGCGCCCTCCGGGCGTCGGCGACGACTTTGGCCAGCGTGCGGCACCCGTCGAGCGCCGCTGACGGGAGGCCGTCGATGGCCTCGGATCGATCCACGGCTTGCCATAGCGTCCAGCCGTTCGCGTACGCATGCGCGATCAGGCGCTCGAGCGTCGCCTCGCCGATGCCGCGCGGCGGGTAGTTCACGATCCGGCGCAGGGCGATCTCGTCGGCTGGATTCAGCGCGATCTTGAGATAGGCCAGGGTGTCCTTCACCTCTTTGCGCTCGAAGAACTGGGCGCCGCCGACGACTCGGTGCGGTACCCCCTGCTCGCGAAGGGCTTCTTCGAGCAGCCGCGACTGACCGTTGGACCGATAGAGGACGGCGACCTCCCTGGGGCTGCGTCCCTCGTCGCGCACCAGGCGCCGCACTTCGCGCCCGACCCACGCAGCCTCGGCCTCCGGCGTCGCGGCTACGACCACGCGGACGGTGGGACCGCCGGCGCGCTCGGTGAAGAGGACCTTGCGCCACTTCGAGTCCGTCCGCTTCGCGATCACGGCGTTGGCGACGGCGAGGATCGGCGCTCGGGAGCGGTAGTTTTGCTCCAGCTTGACGACACGGGCGCCGTCGAAGTGCGCCTCGAAGTCGAGGATGTTGCGCACGTCGGCGCCGCGCCAGCCGTAGATCGCCTGGTCGTCGTCGCCCACCGCGCACACGTTGCGCCGGTCCCCGCAGAGCAGGCGCAGCATCTCGAGCTGCGCACGATTGGTGTCCTGGTACTCGTCGACCAGCACGTACAGGTATTCGCTCTGCCAGCGGCCGCGCACGTCGGCCCGATCGCGCCAGAGGCGGGCGACCTCGCATACCAGGTCGTCGAAGTCGAAGGCGCGGTAACGCTTGAGGGCTGCCTGGTACCGCGGCAGGATCAGCTTCGCGATCTCGTCGTACGCGTCGCCGTCGCGCTCGGGCATCGCTTCCGCATCCAGAAACGCGTTCTTCGCGTTGGAAATGCGCGCGAGCACGGCTGCGGCGTCGTAGGCGCGGTCCGCGCCGGCGTCCCGCAGCAGCTGCTTCACGAGGGAAGTCTGGTCTCCCTGATCGAAGATGGTGAAGCGTCCGCCCACCGCCTCGCGCTCGCGACCGAGGACCATCCGGCCGAACGAGTGGAACGTGCAGATCGTCGTCGCGCCAGCGCCCGACGTGCGCTCTTCGGCGAACAGGCCGTGGACGCGCTCGCGCATCTCGCCCGCGGCCTTGTTCGTGAAAGTGAGGGCCACGATGGCGCGCGCGGGCACGCCTTGCGCGATGAGCCGTGCGATCCGGTGCGTGATGACGCGCGTCTTGCCCGAGCCAGCGCCGGCCAGGACGAGCAGCGGCCCCTCGCCGTGCTCCACGGCCTCGCGCTGCGGCCCATTCAGGCGCACACTGGCACTTGGGCCCGCGGAACTTGGGGGTCTGCGCTTCGAGCTCACGGTGCCGGACGGGGCGCAGATCTACCCGTTGTCGGGCGGCCGAGCGAGTCGCTCGCGACGAGGGGTACTTAGTCGCGTGTGCTCGCGTATGCTGCTTTCATGATTGCCGGGCCCTTTCCGCGGAGCCCATTCGTCGGTGGCGTTCTCGTCGCGTGCGTGATGTCGACGTGCGGCGGCGCGCCGAGCGCTCCAACCCAAGCACCGTCCGTGGCGGGACCGGTCGCCGCGATGCCACCGCCGCCCCCGCCGACCGACGTGAGCGCGGTCACCGAGCCGCCAGCGCTCGTCATCACGGGCCGCCTCGGCAAGCTGGGGGCATCGCTCGCCGTCCTCCACGACTGGACGAGCCTGCCGATGCCGCAATCCGAGCAGATCAGCGAGATCATCGGCGGTGGGGCGCTGGGTCCCGTCGTGGATCTCGACCAACCGATCGACCTTGCGGTGTCGCTGGTCGGTAAGGACGACAGCATCAGCGGCCTGGTTGCCGTTGCCGCCGCGGTCCACGACCCGGAGGGGGCCAAGGCGCTCATCGCCGAGAAGTTCAAGCTCGTCGCGGGCGTCAACGGCACCATTGCCCTGCGTCCCGCTCCGCCGCAGCCCAACGGTTCGGGGGACGACGGCAAGGCCGACGACGATCGCCATCCGTGCGAGCTTGCCCCGGCGGCGGGTGCCGCGCCGATGCGACTGGTCTGCGGCCTCGACGAGGCATCGCTCACGGCGCTGGGCCCCTGGCTGACGCGCACCGCGCCCCGCACGAGCGGCGGTGTCGACGCCCACGTCGAGATGCGCCTCGCGCCGCTGAAGAAGACGATCGCCGACGAATGGCGCAAGTTCCAGGGTCTGTTCGAGATGATGTTCGACAACCAGGCCGGGACGGCGGCCCTCCATGACGTCGCACAAGCGGGCCTCCACGATCTGGCGCTCTTCGTCGACGATCTCGAGGGCCTAGCGATCGACGTCGAGCTCAGCGATGCCGCTGCTACGATGACCACCACGCTCAAGGTCCCCGGCGCGACGTCGTCGTTCTCCAGGCTCCTACTGGCGAACGCCGACAAGAACGGCCCGCCCCCTGCCACCTTCTGGCAGATGCCCGCCGACGCCGACGTCGGTTTTTTCACCCGCGGCCACGACGACAACGACTACGCCCACGGGCGCGATCTCGTCTTGCGGGTCGTCGCCGATGCGCTCGCCACCGAAGGGATCACCGAACGGGACCGGCACGCGATCATCGATGCGCTCACGGCCCTCGCCACCCCCGCCCCCATGGCCTACGCGAGCGGCGTCGACACCGCTGCTATTGCGCGAGCCCTCGCCGCCAAACGCACGCTGGGCGACGCGGCCGATCCCGTTGAACGGGCCGAGGCGGGGCGCGCTGCCGCAGAGGCGTTTCTCGGCTGGCACATCCTCGAGACCGACGTCCCCGCCGGCGGCATCACCGACGCCGTGAAATCGCTCGCCGCCGTTTGGGCGCGCCCGGCGGTTCAAGCCGTCTACCGGGCCAAGGTGAAGATGCCGCCCCCCGCGCTGCGCATCGCGCCCATGCCGGTGTCGAAGACGCCGTGGCCCGCGGGCACGCAGCACTTCGTCGTCGAGGCGTTCGTACCCACCTTCCAGCCTGCCAAGAGCGGCAAAGCCAAAAACCCAGGGCCGGGGAAGCCGTTCGTCGTCCACGTCGTCGTCGTCCCGGACGGTCCAAGGGCGTGGATGGGCCTGGGAGGCGATCTCGCGCTGGTGGCGTCGAAGGTCACGGGCGCCGCCGCGGGGACGGGGGCTACCCTCCGATCGCGCCCCGAGTTGAACGATATGGCCGACGCGAGCCTCGGTTCCGCCGGCTTCATGACGAGCCGCGCGTTCGCCGAGATCGTCTCGGAGGGCGTCTCCCTCGGTTCCGAAGACACCTCGACGACCGACGGCTTCTTCGACGACGTGGCGCAGCTGCCCCACCAAGGCGACCCGATCGAGTTTTCGATGACGGCGCGGCAGGGCAAGGCGCCTTCGTCGTCGGCAGTCCTTCGCGTATCCAAGGGCACCATCCAGAGCGCTGTCGCGAGCATCCTGCGCCACGGCGGCTTCTGAGCCGCAACCGGCCGACAATTTGGCCGCTCGGCGCCGAGCCGCTATGTGTTGTCCTACATGTACCTACGACGCGCGATCGCCTTTGCTTTCGCCCTCGTGGCTACCTTCGCGACGGCACGGGCCCACGCCTGGCAAGAGGCCCACGAGGCGGGCGACGACGTGGACATCCACGTGGGTCCGGACGGCATCGCGTCGGTGCAGCACCGGCTGCGCTGGCACGTCGTGCACGGGCCGTTGCGCTCGATCGACTTGCTCGACCTGGAGGTGCCCGCTGCGAGCGTCGACCCGAACGTCGAGGTGACCGCGGAGGATGGTCACAAGCTCACGGCGCACGTGACCACGGTGGAAGAACGCCGCGACGGCAAGCGCGACGAGACCCGCGATCCCGGTCGCGACGAGCGCACCGTCCGCATCGAGGTCGACGAGCCGCGCTCGTTCATGCGCGGCACCTTCACATTCGAAGTCCGCTACCGGGTCGACTGGGTCGCGTCGCGCGCTCTGGTCGTTGACGGGCCCGCCTGGCGCCTCACGTGGTCCGGGCCCATCGCAGCCGATGGTTTCGATTCGTCCCGCGTCACCTTCGAGTTGCCTGCCGCGCCCGAAGAGCCACGTCCGATCCTGGCGGACACCGGCGCGGCGGACGAGAGCGCAGTGTCCTCGCTGCGACGCGAGTCGAACCAGGACATCCTCGAGCTCGTCCGACCCCACGTGGCCAAGGGCGATTCGATCGTCTGGACCGTGCGCCTCGATCCACGCGCCTTGCACGCGGTGGTCGACCCGCGCCTTCGCCCGCCGGCGCGCGCAAAGCTCCCCGAAGAGCCGAACCGCATCTTCGATGCTTCGCTCACCGGCATGCTCGCCGCATTGGGCCTGGGCTTCGCTTGGCTGGTCGTTCAAAAGACGCGCGCGTTCGGGGCGCAATGCGCCGCGCATGGCAGCGGAGCCATCGGCCTGGTCCCGCTGCCCCCCCTCGCGCGCGCAGCGCTGGCGGGTGCGGCGCTCGCGGCAGGCGTCGCGTTGCAGGTGCTCGACCCAGGCGACGGCTACGCGCTCGGCGCAGCGTTCGTCGCTCTCTCGGCGCTCGCCGCCGCCGTGCGGCCCGCGGCCGGCGCGCGCGCTCCGCGGGGTCCCGGGCGCTGGCTCGTCGTCCGACCCGACGATGCGTTCACGGGGCCATGGCACGTGGGTCACTGGCTGGATGTCGACTCGCGCGCCGGCCGCCTAGGCGCCGCGGTGGTGACGGGGTCGGTCGTCGCCGTCGTCGCTACGACGGCGCTCGCGGCGCACACGCTCGACCCGCACCTGCCGTGGCTCGCCGGACTCGACGCGACCGCGTTCGCGCCGCTCTTTCTCACCGGACGCGGGTCGTCCCTCGCGCCCGAACGTGCGCACCGCGGCGCCCCGTGGCTGGCGAAGGTGTTCGCGCGCCTGCGGCCGGATGGCGCGCTCCGCGTCGCACCGTGGATCCGCTCGGTGAGCCTGGGCGGCGTCGCGCCGCAGAGCGATCCGCATCGGGTGGAAGGCGACGAGCTGCGCCTCCTCGTGCTTCCCCGTGCGGCGACGCCGGGGCTCGTGGGCATCGAAGTCGGCCTGGCCTGGAGCGCGACCCCCGTTGGATGGGCTGGCAGCCCCGAGGTCCTCGTCCGCGTGCTCGAACGAAGCGCCGCTGCTTCGCGGCTCGGGGTGGCGATCCCGTCGGCCCGCTCGACGTTCGGCCGTCACGCCGATGAACGCGTCGCCTCCCTGCGTCCGCACGCCGCGACGGCGGCCGGGACGACCGCCCTCGTGCGCGACCTCGTCGAGGCCCTTCGCGACCGCCGTCAGGAGCCCAAGTCCCTCGAACACCCGGACCGGCGAGCAGCCGCTCCTCTGGCACGGGCCGCCGGCGAAGGCAGCCCGAGGTCCGCGAGGTCCCCGTCCGGCGCGCGGCCCGCCCAAAGCGCGTCCGCGTCACCGCCGACCCCCTCGTGCTAGAACCGCCCCCGGGCGAATGGTACTTCCGGGAACGCTCTCGCAGCAGGCGCTCGCCGTCGTGGTCGAACCGCTCGCGGCAGGGCGGCGGGTCGCGCTCTTCGGCGATGCGACCGCGGGCCTCGACGCCATCTTGCTCGACCAGGGCGCGCGCGCCGTGTCGCTGTTCGATCCGGACACCGCGCGCGCCCGTGTGGCCTCCGAGCGCGCGCCGATGGGCGCGACCGTGCACCCTTACATCGACGACGACCTGCGGCCCGCCGACGTCGCCATCGTCACCGACCTGGGCATCTTCGCCGATCCGGCCGACGTCGTGGCGCGCGCCCGCCGTATCGTCGGTGAATACGGCGTCGCGGTGTTTGCGGCCGCCAACGCCGAGGCGCGAGCTCAGAGGGGCGACGGCGACGACGCGCGGGAGGGCTCGCGCGCGTTCGATTACTATGATCTGTTCGATCTGATCGCGGGCGAGTTTGGCGCCGTGAGGATGGTCGCGCAGCTGCCATTCTATGGCGTCGCCTTGATGGAGCTCGGCGGCGACGACGAAGAGATGGAGGGGGTCGGCGTCAACGTCGATACGCGGCTCGCCGAAGGGGGCCGCACCCCCGAGGGTTTCGTCGTCGTGGCGAGCCAGGGGACCGACGGTGCGTTGCACCCTTATTCGATCGTCGAGCTTCCTTCGAGCTCCGATGTTTCTTCCGGGTCGATCGAAGGGCTGCTGCCGCCCGACGAGACCCTCGTCGCAGCTTTGGCCGACGCGCACACGCGGGCCGAGATTCTCGCGGGCGAGCTCGAAGCGATGCGGCTGCGCGCGACGACGGCCGAGGGCGCGCTTGACGGCCTTCGCCGTCTGGAGCACGAAGTCACCGAACGGACGCGCCGCGGTGCGGCGGCCGAGCAAGAGCTCGCGCTAATCGCCGATGCCCACGCAAAAGAGCTCGCCCGCCTCGAAGAAGGGCTGCGCGAGCGGTCCCAGGCCGTTCGGGCCCTGGAGGGCGAGGTCGTGCGCCACGACCAGATGGTGCGCGATCTCGTCGGCGCGCTCGATGACGCGGCCCCGCGTGGCGGCGTGCAAACGGACGATGCGCATGCGAACGTCGATGTCGTCGCAACCCTACACGCGCGCCTGGATGCGCTCGCGTTCGACCTGGCCCGCCGGGAGGGCGAAGCCCACGCCAGCGCCTGGAAGATCGACGAGCTGGAGCGCAGGCTCGCCCAGACCTCCGCCGCTGCGGCGCTGCCGCCTACGACAGACCTCGAAGTTGCGCGCTCGGGTATTCTCGAAGAGGTGGACGCACTGCGGCAAGCCCTCGTCCAAGAGCACGAGGCACGCGTGCGGGCCGAATCCGGCGAGGCGCTGATCCACGCACGTGCCGAGATCGATCGCCTGGGTACGCTGCTCCATCAAGTCGTGCCGAACGAGGGCCTGACGGGGGAAGTTGGCGACAAGGCCGGCAAAGGCGAGCAAGACATTTCGCGTTGACAGCGCTCCTTCGGAGCTTAATTTGCCCGTGGACCTGCGCCCGATCGGGCTGCCCCCTGGGCGCGGTCCCGTTGCGTGCAGTCGAACTCGGCCCCCTGGAATGTCCTCCAAGCTCGAATACTACGAAGTCCTGAGCGTTTCGCGGGAGGCCACGGGCGATGACATTCGCAAGGCCTACCGGCGCGAAGCCCTCAAGCACCACCCCGACCGCAACCCGGGCGACGCCGCGGCCGAGGTACGTTTCAAAGCGGTGAACGAGGCGTACCAGGTGCTCTCCGACGGGGACAAGCGCCGCATCTACGATCAGTTCGGCCATGCAGGGCTCGATGGGTCGATGGGCCAGGGCGAGGGAGGCATGGGGGATGTCTTTTCCCACATGCAGGACCTCTTCGCGGAGATGTTCTCCGGTAGCGGCGCCGGCTTCGCTGGCGGCGGTCGGTCTCGGCGGGGGAGCGACATGCGTGTGCAGACGCGCCTCTCTCTTCGCGAGGCTGCATTCGGCTGCAAGCGCGAAGTGCAGGTGCGCGCGCCCGCGCCTTGCACCGATTGCTCCGGGAGTGGCGCCAAGGCGGGTAGCAAGCCCGAGGCCTGCTCCCACTGCCGAGGCACCGGGCAGGTGTCCAACGCGCGTGGCTTCGTCATGTTCACGTCCACGTGCCCCCGTTGCCGGGGCGCTGGGCGCGTCGTCAAGAACCCTTGCCCGACGTGCGGCGGTCACGGCGCGGTCGAACGCACCCGCAAGGTGAATGTCACCTTTCCCGCGGGGATCGACTCCGGGCAGCGCCTGCGCGTGTCGGGGCAAGGGATGGCGGGGCCGAACGGCGCGCCGGCGGGAGACCTTTACGTCGAGATCGACGTCGAGGAGGATCCGCGTTTCGAGCGCGACGGGGCCGACTTGGTCACGCGGGTTCACGCGCCTTTCACCGCCGCGGCGCTGGGGGGCGAGTTGCGAGTGCCGTCGCTCGAGGCCGATGGCGATGGGAGCACGATCTCGCTCTCGATTCCGCCGGGCACGCAGTCGAACGCCATGTTCACGATGAAAGGCCACGGCGTCCCCCGGCTCGACGGGCGCGGACGCGGCGCGCTGGTCGTGGTCGTGCAGGTCGACGTCCCCACGGTCCTGACGGCCAAGGCACGCGAGCTGATGGAGGCGCTCCGTGCCGAGCTCGGGCCCGCCGCGGTCGACGACGAAGAGAGCAAGCGGGCCGCGGTCGGCAAGTGACCGCGTGGTGCCGCGGTGCTCGGAAGCGCCGCAAACGATGCCGCTAGACCTGTCCGCGTTGAAGGCCGCTCTCGCCAGCGCTCCAACGGTGCGCGCCGTGGGCCGGGTGCAAGGCGTGACGGGTCTCAGCCTGCGGTTCACGCTGCCCGGGGCGCGAGTGGGCGACATCGTTCGGGTGGCGCGTCGCGGCGAACCGCTCGCCTGCGAGGTCGTCGGCTTCGATGGCGGCGTGGCGATCGCGATGCCGCTCGGAGCGCTGAGCGGCGTGGGGCCCGACGACGCCGTCGAGTCGACCGGAGGCCCGTGGCGCGTACGCGCGGGCGAAGGCTTGCTCGGGCGGGTCGTCGACGGTCTGGGACGTCCCTGCGATGGAGGGCCCGCGATCCAGGGGCCCCTCGTCGCCGTCGACGCCGATCCGCCGGGGGCGTTGGCGCGGCGGCCCATCGAGCGCCCGTTCGTGACCGGCGTTCGAGTCCTCGACGGACTGACGACGCTCGGCGAGGGGCAGCGCGTCGGCCTGTTCGCCGGCTCCGGGGTGGGCAAGAGCACCCTCCTCGGGTCGATCGCGCGCGGCGCGGACGCCGACGTCGTGGTCGTCGCCCTCGTCGGCGAGCGAGGACGCGAGGTGACCGAGTTTCTCGATCGGTCACTCGGTCCGGAGGGCCGCGCCAAGAGCGTCGTGGTGGTCGCGACCAGCGACGCCGCGTCGCTCGAGCGTATTCGCGCGGCGCAGGTGGCCACGGCGCACGCGGAGTTCTTTCGCGATCGCGGCGCGCGTGTACTCTTGCTGGTGGACTCGGTCACGCGCTATGCGCGCGCGCTCCGCGAGGTCGGGCTCGCCACGGGCGAGCCGCCAGCGCGTCGCGGTTATCCGCCGAGCGTCTTCGCCGCCCTGCCACGCCTTCTCGAGCGCGCGGGCCAATCGGCTCGGGGGAGCATCACCGCGATCTACACCGTGCTGGTCGAGGGCGGCGACATGGACGAGCCGGTCGCCGACGAGGTGCGCGGCATCCTCGACGGCCACGTCGTGCTCGATCGCTCTCTCGCATCGCGTGGCCGCTATCCCGCGGTCGACGTGACGGTCTCGCTCTCCCGCTCGATGGACTCAGTCGTGGAGCCGGCCCACCGCGACTCCGCGCGCAAGCTCCGGAGCCTGGTCGCGACGTACGAGGCCAAGCGCGATCTGGTCATCCTGGGTGCCTACGCAAAGGGCAGCGACAAGGAGCTCGACGAAGCCCTCGCCAAGATGCCCGCGGTCGAGGCGTTTCTACGGCAAGAGCACGACGCGCGATCGCCTCTCGATTCGACCGTCGCGCAGCTCGCCGCCGCCGTGCGTTGAGGCACGGCGGCAGCGTTCGTCGCGTGACTGGCGGTCGCGTTACTGGCAGATGCCGTACTGCGTGGCCCCCGAGGTGCCCTGCGCCTGGCACGTCTGCGACGCCGGGCAGGTGTTGCCGCCGATCACGCACTCGGCGGCGCAGGTGCCGATGGGGTTGCCCATGGCGTCGGTCCCGGTCTGGTTGCATTCGAGGCCGCTCGCGCAGAGGGTGCTGTCCGAGCAGCTGCCGCCGGCGCCGACCGAACCGGCCTCGGTGCAGACGGTGATGATCTCGTTGGTGTTGGACGGATCGTTGTAAATGCCGCAGCTGGCTCCCGTTGGGCAGCCCGCGTTGGTGATCGGCGTGCAGGGGGTGGTGCAGATCGACACGCCGCTCGTCGAGGTCGGCAAGCACGCCGACGGGTTGGACGCCGGGCCGACGGAGCTGCAGTTTGCGTCGGTCGTGCAGGTGACCTGGCACGTGCTCTCGAAGCAGGTGTTGGCGGGCGAGGCGCAGTTCGCCACGGTCGTGCACGAGCCGCCGAGGGCGACGCCGCTCGACGAGGTGCCGGCGTCGGGGGTCGCCGATGACGGAGCACCGCAGATGCCGTACTGCGTGGCCCCCGAGGTGCCCTGCGCCTGGCACGTCTGGGAGGCGGGGCAGGTGTTGCCGCCAATCACGCACTCGGCCTCGCAGCTGCCAATGGGGTTGCCCATGGCGTCGGTCCCGGTCTGGTTGCATTCGAGGCCGCTCGCGCAGAGGGTGCTGCTCGAGCAGCTGCCGCCGGCGCCGACCGAGCCAGCCGCCGCGCAAAGGGTGACGACTTCGTTCGTGTTGGACGGATCGTTGATGATGGCGCAGGTGGCTCCCATGGGGCAGCCCGCGTTGGTGATCGGCGTGCAAGGGATGGAGCAAATCGACACGCCGCTCGTCGTGCTCGGAAAGCACACCGACGGATTGGACGCCGGACCGACGGCGTTGCAGTTCGCGTCGGTCGTGCAGGTGACCTGGCACGTGCTGTCGAGGCAGGTGTTGGCCGGCGAGGCGCAGTCGGCCGCGCTGCTGCACGCGCCACCGAGAGCGACCGAGCCGGAACCGCCAGACGTCGTGCCGGAGTCGGGTGTCTCGGTGATGGTCGTCGTCGTGCCGTTGCAGACGTAGCTGGTCTGCTGGACCTCGTTCGGATCGAGGACCCCGTTGCCGTTCGCGTCGAGGCCAACCTGGATCTCGGTGCCGCCGTCAGCGCACTCCGAGCCCGCGCCAATCTGGGTGAGCTTGACGAGAGTCTCCTCGCCGGTGGCTCCCGTGGCCCCGGTGGCTCCCGTGGCCCCGGTCGCGCCCGCCGTTCCTTGTGCTCCCGTTGGCCCGGTGGCGCCGGTCGCGCCCGCCGTTCCTTGTGCTCCCGTTGCGCCGGTGGCGCCCGCAGGTCCCTGAGCGCCGGTGGCGCCGGCAGGTCCTTGTGCTCCCGTGGCTCCCGTGGCGCCGGTGGCTCCCGCCGTTCCTTGTGCTCCCGTGGCGCCTTCCGGCCCGGTGGCTCCTTGCGCTCCGGTGGCTCCGGTCAGACCCTGCGAGCCCGTGGGCCCCGCGGGACCCTGCGGTCCGGTGGCTCCTTGCGCTCCGGTGGCTCCGGTCAGACCCTGCGAGCCCGTGGGCCCCGCGGGTCCCTGCGGTCCGGTGGCTCCCTGCGCTCCAGTGGCTCCGGTCAAACCCTGCGAGCCCGTGGGCCCCGCGGGTCCCTGCGGTCCGGTGGCTCCTTGCGCTCCGGTGGCCCCGGTGAGCCCTTGCGGCCCCATCGTCCCGGTTGCTCCTTGGGCCCCGGCAGCACCTTTAGGCCCCGTAGCGCCCGTGGCTCCAGTCGCGCCGGTAGCCCCAGTCGCGCCCGTAGCTCCCGTCTTCCCGGGGGGCCCCGCATCTCCTTGCGGGCCTGCAGGTCCCTGCGGGCCGGTCGGACCGGCGGGCAGCGAGATCGCGACCCACGCGGAGCCGTTACAGGTCTCGAGGACCATCGTCGAGCGGATGTAAGCGACAAGCCCCTCGGTATTGACGGTGTTGCATGGCGGGAGTGCCTGCGTGCTGGCCACGCTGAGCTCCATGAGCGAGTAGGTGCCGCTCGGCTGCCCCTGCCCGGACGTCGTCGATCCGCTACCGGGGTGGCTGCCGCAGCCGATCGCAAGGGCCATCAGCGCACAAAGGAGCCCAATGGCCGACCATGTCGTCTTTGTCATGCATCGCGCTTACTCGATGCCGAGAGGCGTGGCTATCCCCAAATCGTGTGGCGTTGACGCGCCGCAACGGGCGGCCGACGAAGCGGTGAAGGTGCCGCGACGCCGGCTAGGCGCCGACCGCGGTTCCGACGTCGCGGATCGCGCTGTGCTGGTCTTCCTCTGCGGAATCGAGGTCGTCTTCCGCCGCGCGCGCCCGTTCGCCGCGGTGATCCTTGGCGAGAAGCACGTAGACCGACGGCACGACGAACAGGGTGAAGAGCGTGCCGATCGTCATCCCGCCCACGAGAACGACGCCGATCGAGTTTCGGGCGACGGCCCCTGCGCCCGTGACGAGCGTGAGCGGAAAGTGACCGATGACCGTCGCGATCGTCGTCATGAGAATCGGGCGAAGGCGCGTCACGGCGGCGGTTCGAACCGCCTCGAGCTTGCCCATGCCGAGCGCCTGCTGCACGTTGGCGAACTCGACGATCAGGATGCCGTTCTTCGACACCAGGCCGATGAGCGTCACGAGCCCGACCTGCGAGTAGATGTTGAGCGTCGTCGTCCAGCCCTCGGTCGGCTTGAAGTGCATGCCCGGAGGGCCTCCGAACTTGAGGAACGTGAAGATCATCGCGCCGAACATCGCGAGCGGCACCGACCCCGCCAGGATGACGAACGGATCGCGGAACGAATTGAACTGAGCCGCGAGCACCAGGAAGATGAGCACGAGGGCGAGGCCCATCGCCGGCAGGAACCGGCCGCCCTCTTGCCGCAGCTGCCGCGATTCGCCCGTGTAGTCGACGCGGGATCCGGGAGGCAGGATCTTGGCTGCGGCCTCCTCGAGCACCTTGAGGCCACCATCGACCGAGCGCGGCGCGACGCCCGAGATCTTCACCGCGTTGAGCTGCTGGAAGCGGTTCAGGGTGCGCGGCTCGACCCCCGTCTGAATCGTGGCCACGGCGCTGAGCGGTATCAGCTGGCCCCCGGGGCCGCTGACGTGGATGTCGTTGAGCTGATCGGTCGTGAGCCGGCCGGCGCGCTCGACCTGGGCGATGACCTTGTAGGCGCGCCCATCGATGTTGAAGCGGTTGACGTAGTTGCCGCCGAGCATCGCCGACAGATCGCCGCCGATCTGCTGCATCGTCATCCCCATCGACGCGATCTTGTCGCGGTCGAGGACGATCTCGGCCTTCTCTTCGTCGATCCGCACGTCGGTGATCGGCGGGAACGCGAACTGGCCGCTCTTGACCGCGGCCTGCACGATGTCCTGCGCGTAGCGCACGAGCTCTTCGTGGCTCGACGTCGACGCGATCACGAACTCGATCGGGAAGAACCCGGCGTTCGGCAACGCCGACGGCAGGAACACCGGGGCGCGGATTCCGGCCACCTGGCCTAGGCTGCGACTGAGCTCTTCCTGGATCGGGAAGATCGAGCGCTTGCGCTCGCCCCAGGGCTTGACGAGCAGGCCGCCGAAGCCATTCGACGGAAAGGTGATCTGGAAGCTGTGATCGAACTCGGGCTCTTTCTGGAATAGCTGGCCGACCTGCGTCGTGTAAGGCGTGAGGCGTTCGAGCGTGGCGTTGGCCGGCACGTCGATGGCGCCGAAGACGACGCCCTGGTCCTCGTTGGGCGCCAGCTCGTTCGGCGAAAACATGTACATCGGCACGACGAGCACCGTCAGCACGATCCACACCGTGTAGACGGCGGGGCGCGCCGAGAGCGTGGCGTCGAGCGCGCGAGTGTAGCCGCGCTTGACCGCGTCGAACGCCGCGTCCGTGCCGCGCTTGAGGAAACCGCCGCTGCCCGGGGCGCCATGGGGCGGCAGCAGCACCGACGACATCATCGGCGACAGCGTGAGGGCGACGATGCCCGAGATGAACACGGCGCCCGCCAGCGTGAACGCGAACTCGCGGAACAGCGCGCCGGTGAGGCCCCCCTGGAACCCGATGGGTGCGTACACGGCGGCCAGCGTGATCGTCATCGCGATGATCGGACCGACGAGCTCGCGCGCGCCGATGAGCGACGCCTGCAGCGGCGTGCGCCCTTCGCTGATGTGCCGCTCGACGTTCTCGACGACGACGATCGCGTCGTCGACCACGAGGCCGACCGCGAGCACGATCGCCAGGAGCGTGAGCAGGTTGAGCGTGAAGCCGAACACCTGCATCAAGAACACCGCGCCGATGAGCGACACGGGGATGGCCACGAGAGGCACGAGCACCGTGCGCAGCGATCCGAGGAAGAGGAAGATGACGAGGATGACGATGAGCACCGTCTCGGTCAGCGTGTGCACCACCTCGTGGATGGCGCTGTCGATGTACGCGGTCGAGTCGAACGCGACGACCGCCTCCATCCCCGTCGGCAGCTCGCTCTTGATGATGTCGACCTCTTTGCGCACGCGCGCGATGACGTCGAGCGAGTTGGCGTTGGGCAGCACCCACACGCCCATGAACACGGCGCGCTGGCCCGAGAGGCGCACGTCCTGGTCGTAGGTGTCGGCGCCCAGCACCACGTCGGCCACGTCTTGCAGGCGCACGAGGGCGCCGCCCTGCTGGCGGATGACCAGGTTCTTGAACTCACCGACGGACTTGAGGTCCGTCGATGCCGTGAGGTTGATCTGGACGAGCGCGCCCTTGGTCGTACCGACCGCGGCGAGGTAGTTGTTGGCGGCTAGCGCGTTGCGCACGTCCGATGGGCTGACGTTCAGCGCCGCCATCCGGTCGGCCTTGAGCCACGCGCGGATCGCGAACGTGCGGCCGCCGAGGATGTCGGCACGCTGCACGCCGTCGAGCGCCGAGAGGCGCGGTTGCACGACGCGGATCAGGTAGTCGGTGACCTGGTTGTCTTCGAGGATGTCGGAGCCGAAGCTCAGGTACATCGCAGCGATCTGCGCGTCAGAGGGCTCGATGTTGATCGCCGGGACCTCGGCCTCGGGCGGCAGGTCGGCGCGCACCTGGTTCACGCGGGCGCTGATGTCGGCAAGCGCCTTGGCCGCGTCGAAGTTGAGCTTCAGGCGGACGCTGATCGTCGAGGAGCCCTGGGTGCTCTGCGACTCGATGTAATCGATGCCGTCGGCCGCCGCGATCGCCCGCTCGAGCGGGGTCGTGATGAAGCCGCGGACGAGGTCGGCGTTGGCGCCGACGTAGGCCGTGCGTACCGTGACGGTGGCGCTCTCCAGCCTGGGGTATTGCCGGACGTTGAGCGACTTGATCGCCTGGAAGCCGGCGATGAGGATCACGAGGTTGACGACGATCGCGAGAACGGGCCGGCGGACGAAGACGTCGGTGAACTTCATTGGGGGGGCGCCTCGCTCTTTCTTTGGGCTTCAGCGATTGTCGGGGCGGGGGGCGAGCTGGGCGTCGACCTTCACGTCGTTGTTCACCGTCACCTTGGCCCCGTTGCGCAGCTTGAAAGCACCCGCGCTCACGACATCCTGCCCCGCGGTGATCCCGTCGGCGATGGCGATGTAGTCCCCGCGCGAAGGGCCGGTGCGAACGAACTGCTGCCGGGCCACCTTGAAAGGGTGGCCGTCGGCGCCCGTCGCCAGCTGGCCCGCGTCGTCTTTCTTGTCCTCGACCACGAAGACCGAGTCGCCGTACGAGGCGTGCACCAGCGCCGTCGCCGGGATCGCGACCACGTCGCCCAGCGCCGGCAGCACGACGGTGACGTTCGCGAACATGCCCGGGCGCAGCGTCTCGCCCTTGTTGGGGACCGCGGCGCGCACCTTGATCGTGCGGGTCAGCGAGTCGACCTCGGGATCGACGGCGGTGACCTTGCCCTCTTGCGGGGGACCCGCGGCGCCCTCGATGTCGATCCGCACGGGAAGGCCCAGGGTGATGTCGGCCAACCGCTGCTGGGGCAGGGTGAAGTCGACGTACACGGTGTCGATCGCCTCGAGCACCGTGATGCGCGTGCCCGAGTTGAGGTACTGCCCGAGGTTGATCTCGCGGATGCCGAGGCGGCCCGAGAACGGCGCGCGCACGACCTTGCGATCGATCTGCGCCTGGAGTGCGTTGGAGTCGGTGGTCGACGTCTTCAGCGCCGACTCGTCGGTGTCGGCCTGGGACTGGGTGATCGCCGAGGACTTCACGAGGGCCCGCGACCGCCCGGCATTGATGGTCGCGAGGTCCTCTCGCGCGCGCGACGACGCGAGCTGCGCCCGCTCCACCGCGGTGTCGAGCTCCACGAGCGTCTGACCTTGGCGGACGACGGCGCCCGACTCGAACAGGATGCGCGAGACGATGCCCGGCGCGTCGTTGGCCACGACGACGCCCTTGGCGGCCGTGATGCTGCCGACGGCGGTGAGTGTGCCCTCCCACTGCTGCTTCGTGGAAGGGGCGGTGCTCACCGTCTCGGGCGGGGGGCCCGCTTTGGCCATCTCTTTGCCAAAGCCCATGAGCATCGAGATCTGGCTGTACTTGGTGAAGACGAGGCCCCCCACGAGAAGGAGTAGCCCCAGGATGGCAATCAGATAGCGCACGGTACTTTCGGATGTCGGATGAGGGTGGATGGTTGCCGGGTGCCCGAGCGCGCCCGCCGAGCGTCGTGCTACTCCCTGCGGCGTTTCGATGACAGTCCTGCAAGCGGCTGACCTGCGCTTTGGGTACGCCGGCGACACCCTGTTCGAGAATGTCACCTTCACCTTGGCCCTCGGGGACCGGGTGGCTCTGGTCGCCCCGAACGGCTCCGGCAAGACCACGTTGCTGCGAGCGTTGGCCGGCGAAATCGAGCCGGACGCCGGGTCCGCGGTCTTGAAGCGCGACGCGACGCTCGGCTTTTACCGGCAGTCGCACGAGACGGCGGCCGCGGGAGACGTGCTTGGGGCCTTCCTCGCCGGGTTCGGCGAGGTGCTCTCGCTGCGCAACGAGCTTCACGACGCCCAGCACTCCGCGGCCAGCGGCACACCCGAGGCGCTCGATCGACTGGCCAGCGTGACCGATCGCTATGCCCTCGCCCACGGCGACGAGGTCGAGCGCAAGGTGGCGATCCTCGCCGGCCACCTGGGCTTCTCGGAGCGGGACCTCGCGCGGCCCGTCGCGTCGCTCTCGGGCGGGGAGCGGGGTCGCCTGCATCTCGGCGTCGTGCTCGCGCGGCAACCCGAGGTGCTGCTCCTCGACGAGCCCACCAACCACCTCGATCTCGATACGATCGCGTGGCTCGAGAGCTGGCTCGCGGACTACCGGGGCGCCGTCCTCGTCGTCAGCCACGACCGCGCTTTTCTCGACAACGCGTGCCGCGCCACGATGGAGCTCGGGCGACGGAGCTTTCGCGTCTACGGCGCGCGCTACTCGGACTACGTGACCCTGCGCGAAGAAGACCTGGGGCGCGAGCGAGCGCTCGCCCAGCGCCAGCAGGACATGGTCGACAAGACCGAGGACTTCATTCGCAAGAACATCGCCGGACAGAAGACCAAGCAGGCGCAGAGCCGGCGCAAGATGCTAGACAGGCTCGAGCGCCTCGAGCGGCCGGAGGACGTCTGGTCGACTGCCGAGAAGGTCGCGTTCCGGTTCGCGCCGGCGGCGCGCACGGGCGATATCGTGCTCGATGCGTCAGGCCTCGCGGCCGAGCGCGGCGGGCGTCGGCTGTTCCACGACTTCTCGATCCTGGTGCGGCGGGGCGAGCGGATCGGGGTCGTCGGGCCCAACGGCGCCGGCAAGAGCACCCTGCTCAAGCTCCTCGCTGGCCGCGGCGGCCCCGAGGACCAGGGCTCGGTCAAGCGCGGGACGAATCTGCAGGCCGGCTACTTCGACCAGCACCTCGGCGACGTCGACCCCGCGATCACCGCGGTGGACAACGTGCGCCGCATCCGGGGCGACTTCACCGTCGAGGCGGCGCGCCAGTACCTCGCGCGGTTCCGCTTCTGGGGCGACGACCCGCTGCGCGTCGTGAGCGGGTTCTCGGGCGGTGAGCGATCACGCCTCGCGCTCGCCAAGCTGCTTCTCGAGCCGAAGAACCTCCTCTTCCTCGACGAGCCGACCAACCACCTCGACATCCCGGCGTCCGAGATCCTCGAAGAGGCGCTCGTCGGCTTCGAGGGCACCGTGATCCTCGTCTCGCACGATCGGCGGTTCCTCGAGAACGTGACGACGCGCATCGTCAGCGTCAGAGATGGCCTTTCCGACGTGTACCCGGGCGGGTTCAAGGACTTCGACCATGAGATGCGCCGCCGCGCAGACGCCGAAGCCGCGCTGGTCCGCGACCGCCGCGAGGCTCCCCGCAAGAGCGCTCCCCCGCCCGACAAGTCCGACAAGTCCGACAAGGACGGCAAGCAGAAATTCGAGGCGCAGCGACAGGCCGCGCGCGACCTGGAGAGAAAGAAGCGACGCGTCCAGGAGCTGGAAACGTCGATCGCGGCAGGCGAGAAGGACCTGGACCTCCTGCGCGGCAAGCTGAAGCAAGGCCCGGCCGACGACTGGGAGAAACTGGCGAAGATGGCCCAGGAGGAGCAAGTTCTCACGCGGAAGGTCGACGCGATGCTGATGGAGTGGGCCAAGCTGTCGGAGGAGACGAAGTGACGACGCGCACATACTTGGTCGCGCTCGCCGTCGCGCTGACGCTGACGGCGCTCGCCGTCGCGTGCCACCGCACCCCGACGGCTGCGCACGACGCGGGCGTGGCCGCCGTCGTGGTGCGCGCGGACACCCAGGGCCTGCTGCTCACGTGGATCGACGACAAGGGCGACTTTCACGTCGAGACGAACGTGACCGATGTGCCGCTCATGGGGCGCGATACGGTGCGCGTGGTCGATCCGCGCGACCCGGCGGTGGCCCAGATGTCCGAGGACGACGTGTCGGTCGCCGATCTGCGTCAGGCGGGGCTCGACGGCGCGTACCCGGTGCACACGATGGCGCGGACGGCGTTCGAGGCGTTGGCGGTCGCGCGTCGCGAAAAGACGGGCCCCACGCTGGCCAATCCCTCGCCACAGGGCTCGCCGCAAGGCGCGCCGCCGGCGGCGAGCGGCGGCGATTCGACGGGCGCGCCCGCGAACATCGGTCGCGCCGTCGTGATCTACGGCGCCGAGTGGTGCGGCGCGTGCCACGAAGCCGCCAAGTACCTCCGGCACAAGGGTGTCCCGTACGTCGACAAGGACGTCGAGAAGGACCCGGACGCGGCGCGCGAGATGCAGCAGAAGCTCGCCAAGAACGGCCTCAGTGGGGGGTCGATCCCGGTGATCGACGTGCGGGGCAAGGTGATGGTCGGCTTCAACCCCGCCGAGATCGACGCGGCGCTCGGGCAGGCGCTGTAGGACGATCGCTCGTCGGGGGGCGACCTTCTCGGGCGGGTGGG
>Ga0302325_10005474_pt1 | contig 28840 bp, 30 predicted proteins | sample Palsa_T0_2_FD_201948 | JGI IMG/M metagenome (GOLD analysis project Ga0302325, IMG submission 201948) | Peat permafrost microbial communities from Stordalen Mire near Abisko, Sweden - Palsa_T0_2 | ecosystem: Environmental > Terrestrial > Soil > Palsa > Peat permafrost | place: Sweden: Abisko...
GCGGCCGCGCGCCGCGTGATCGTGGACGAAGCCAAAGTCGTTGCCGCCGGCGGCGTCGAGTCGATCAGCATGGTGCAGAACGAGATGAATCTGCACTTCTTCACCGAGGAGTGGCTGCTGCGCCACGCGCCCGATCTCTACACGCCGATGCTCTACACGGCCGACTTCGTCGCAAAGAAATACGACGTCTCGCGGGCGCGCCAAGACGAATACGCGCTGCAGAGCCAGCAGCGCACGGCGACCGCGCAAAAGGCCGGGCGTTTCGACGCCGAGATCGTCCCAATGCCGTCGTGGAAGTACGAACAAGACCGCGACAGCGGCGCCGTCACCGAGCGCCGCGTGGAGCTCACCAAAGACGAAGGCAATCGTCCGGAAACGACCCTCGAGGGATTAGCCGCGCTCAAAGGCGCGGTGCCGGGGGTCGCGGATACGAGCGTCACCGCGGGGAACTCGTCGCAGCTCTCCGATGGAGCGGCCGCCGTCATCGTGATGGACGCCGAGCTCGCGCGCCGGCGAAATCTCGCTCCGCTCGGCTACTATCGCGGCTACGCCGTTGCGGCGACCGAACCCGGCGAGATGGGAATCGCGCCGATCTACGCCGTGCCCAAGCTGCTCGCGCAGCACGGACTGACCATCGGCGACGTGGGACTGTGGGAGCTCAACGAAGCCTTCGCCGTGCAGACCGTCTACTGCCGCGACTCACTCGGAATACCGAACGACCGGTTCAACGTTGACGGCGGCGCGATCGCGATTGGGCATCCGTACGGCATGAGCGGCGCGCGGATGACGATGCACGCCCTGATCGAAGGCAAGCGTCGCGGCGTCGAGTACGTCGTCGTCACGATGTGCGTCGCGGGCGGCATCGGCGCCGCCGCACTCTTCCAAGTGGCGTGAGGCGCCTACACGGCGATTAGGATTTCGCGGCGAATGCGGTGCACCAGCCGTTCGGGCTGATCGATCCGTCGATGATCTTACAGGTGCCGTCGGCCTTCGCCGAGCTGCCGGGAATGAACAGCGTGCAGCCCGAGCATTTGTGGCCGTTGTTTGGCGTATCCTGATATTTGAACTGCGCCTTCGTGCCTTTCGCTTGTGCGGCCGTGGTCTCGGCAAGCAGCAGTCCGGCGAATGCGGGAAGGACGACCGCATTGGCAACGAACGAGCGGCGCGTCATGTGGGTCTCTCTCATTGGTGAACGATACCTCCGTTCCCTAACCATAGCAGACCGGGCAGCCTGCCTCCTCTCACGCGCCCTTAATGGTACGCTAATCGCGATTCGATGCTTTGGGCGTCATAGTGGGTTTGAATGTTGGTGTGGGAAAACTAGGGAGAGCAATGACTAGCACCAGGATCATCGGTTTGGCATCGGCCGCCGCCCTCATCGCGGTGAGCCTAACCAGTGCGCTGCCGGCCGGGGCCGAGCAAGCACCGGACAAGAACGGACCCGGCGTTACGCGCGTCAGCGTCGTACAGGGTTCGGTCGTGGTCCAGCGCGGCGACAGCAACAAGCAGGTGGCCGCGGTCGTCAACGCGCCGCTGCTGCCCGGCGACTATATCTCAACGGGGACGAGCTCGCGCGGCGAACTTCAGTTCGACGGCGAGGCCGCGATCCGGCTGGGCGGCAACGTTCAGGCGCGGATCACCAACGACGACCCGAACAACCGTCAGCTGCAGCTTGCCGATGGAACGATCGAAGTGGGCGTCGTGCATGCCGGCGGACCGATTCAGGTGGACACGCCGTCGGTGACCGTCCGCGCGGCGGAGATCGGCGACTATCGCGTCTCCATCGGTAAGGACGGCTCGACCTGGGTGACGGCGCGCCGCGGCACGGTCGAGATCGTGACGCCGCAGCGCACATATACCCTCGAATCGGGGCGCACCCTGGTCGCGCGCGGCTCGGCCTCGGATCCGTCGATCACCTACACGACGGCGATCGGCTTCGATTCGTTCGATGATTTCAATGCCAAACGCGACCAAACCATGGTCGCGGCGCTCGACGCGAGTCCCAACGTAAATCCGGACATCGCCGGCTACGACAACCTCGGTGCGTACGGCCAGTGGCAGAACGTGCCGGGCTACGGTCAGTCGTGGGTTCCGAATCAGTCGTCGAACTGGGCGCCGTACAGCACCGGCTCCTGGACGTGGGAAGACGGGTACGGCTGGACCTGGGTCGCGTCGGAGCCGTGGGGCTGGGCGCCATACCACTACGGTCGCTGGTATTATGCCAACGGATATGGTTGGGCGTGGAATCCGCCCGCCTATAACGCCGCGCCGGCGTGGTCGCCGGCATTGGTTGGATTCTTCGGGTTCGGCGTCGGCGGGGCGGGCTGGAATGTCTCGCTCGGCTTCGGGACCGGGGGCTACGGCTACGGCGGATTCGGCTACCCGTACATCGGCTGGTATCCCTTGGCGCCGTACGCGCCGTACTACCCGTGGTACCCGGGATGGGCCTGGGGCGGTCTCGCCTGGGGCTGGGGCGGCTGGGGATGCTGCGGCTGGGGCTGGGGCCGCAACGTGAACGTCACGCACGTTACCAACATCTACAACATCAACCGCTATTACGCGCACGGCTCCATCCACGGCACGTCGATTGCCAACTTCCAGCACGGCACGATCTCGGGTCACACCTTTGCGGTGACGCCGCACGACATCTCCGGTCATGCCGGACTCCTTCACGGAGCCGTCCCGGTCGCGCCGACGCACGATAATCTCGGCTTCGGCGGTCACTCGATCTCGGCACCGGTAACGATGTCGAAAGCCTTCGATTCACCGCGATTCGCGTCGGTGAATCACACGCTCGCCGCGTCGCACACCCTTTCCGGCTCGGCCATGCACGCTACGTCGTCGGCGCCGGAACATGCGGCAGCGAGCTCGTGGGATCGCTTCAACCAGGCTAGGGGGAATGCCGAACGCATCGCACCGACGAGCTCGTGGAGCCGCTTCTCGAGCGAACGCGGCGACTCATATGGCCGAACGGAAGCATACGGCCGTAACGACTCCTACGGCCGCAACGACTCCTACGGACGCAGCGAGGGCTACGGACGTACCGAATCGTACGGCCGTAGCGATTCGTATGGCCGTAGCGACTCGTATCCATCATACGCGCGGGGTTCGTATCCGTCGTATTCACGCGAGTCGTATCCGAGCTACGCGCGTGGGTCGTACCCATCGTACTCGCACGGCGGGCCGTACCCATCGTACTCGCACGGCGGGTCGTACCCATCGTACTCGCACGGATCGTATCCTTCGTATCACGGCGGTGGAGCCTCCGCGCCGCATCCGTCGGGTGGCGGCAGCGTCCGTGGCGGCGGCGGTCGGCCGCCCGGCAAATGAGCTCCTCTCCCACCCGAGAAAAGGGCGGCGTCAAGGCGCCGCCCTTTTACTTGCAGAAAGCGTCCGTAACTACGCTACAAGGAGAAACGCTCTTGGTCCGTCTTTCACTCGGAGTCGCGGCGCTGTGTCTTGCCGCGGGGCTGCCTGCCATGTCGAGTGCGCAAAGCTCGAACATGGCCGTGTCGTCCTCGCACGCGACCACCGCGCATCCGATTCAAGTCAACGCCTGCAATCCGCAGCGCAACGTCAGCTATAACTACGCAGGCTACACGCCGGGCTTTTACGGCCCCGCCGTCTACGGCGGCTACTGGGGATGGCCGTCGGTCTATGGCCCAACGTATTACCAGGCCCCGGTCGAGAACGATCCGACGCTCGGCATCGACTACGTGAACGTCACGCAGGCGGTCATGAAGCAGATCGAGTTCGGGCTCCTCGTGCGCGGCGCGCTCGTCGCCGAAGTCAAAGACGTCGGCACATTTTCGCCGGGCGCCGAGATCAAGCACAAGTTTGGTCTCAGTCCCAACGTCTTTCCGATTCAAACGAGCTTCGCGAAATGCGTTCCGCTGAAGATCACGTTCGCGGACGGAACGAAATGGAAGAACCCGCACTTGCCGGCGTATAAGGCCAGCATGTACGGGCCGCCGCACCACTAGGAGACTACCGCCCCCAAAGGAGCGCGATCTCCGACACGCAGCGCGCGCCGTCCACGTCGGCGGTTTGTTCGAATCGCAGCATTGCTTCGATGCAATCCTCGCGAGTCGCAAACCGCGTCGCGGGCGGCGCCGTGCGTCTCGAGCCGTGCGACGACGTCCACGCGATGTGCCAAACCCCGGCGACGTGCGGCCGCGTCGTGAGGTAGCCGGTCACCACCAGGCCCGTCCCAATGGCGACGAGTGCCACGCCTATCCCGCGCAGCCAGTTCAGCATGGACGCCTCTTCGCGCGCTCCGCTCGGAACTCTGCCCGGCCGGACCTGGTCCCCCGCACGAAGCCGGAGTTTACCGCAAGGGGGCGGTATAGAGTCGGCATGGCTCAAGATCTTTCCGCCGTTCAATCCCGCGACAACGTTTGGCAGATGGCTCAGCGTCAGCTCGACGAGGTCGGTCTTCTCATCGGGCTCAACGAGTCGCTCCACGGCTACCTTCGCCATCCCAAGCGCGTCCTCGAAGTTTCGATCCCCGCCCGTATGGACAACGGCTCGTTCCGCATGTTCACGGGTTATCGCGTGCAGCACAACCTATCGCGCGGCCCCGGCAAAGGCGGGATTCGCTACCACCCCGACGTGACGCTCGATGAAGTGAAAGCGCTCGCGATGTGGATGACGTGGAAGTGCGCCTTGGTCAACATTCCGTTCGGCGGTGCGAAGGGCGGCGTCATCTGCAACCCCAAGGAGATGTCGCTGCAGGAGCTCGAGAACCTCACGCGGCGGTTCACGAGCGAGATCTCGATCATCATCGGACCCGAGAAAGATATCCCCGCGCCCGACGTCTATACGACGCCGCAGATCATGGCGTGGATCATGGACACGTTCTCGATGGAGCACGGCTACTCGATTCCCGGCGTCGTGACCGGAAAGCCGGTCGCAATCGGCGGTTCGCTCGGCCGCGATAAGGCGACGGCGCGCGGCTGCATGTACGTGGTCAACGAGGCGATGGAAGCGCACGGTAAAACGACCGAAGGCGCCCGCGTGGCCATCCAGGGCTTCGGTAACGCCGGCATGTACGCCGCGCAGTTGATGTCGGAGCACGGCTATCGGATCGTCGCCGTCTCCGATTCGCACGGCGGCGTGGCCAACGATCGCGGGCTCGACGTGAAGGGGCTCACCGCGCACAAGTTCGAGACCGGCTCGGTGGTCGGCTTTACCGGCGGCGAGCGCACCGACAATAAGGAAGTGCTGGAGTACGAGTGCGACGTGCTCGTCCCGGCGGCGCTGGAGAAGGTCATCACCGGCGAGAACGCGCCGCGCATCAAAGCCTCGATCGTTGCCGAAGCGGCCAACGGCCCGACTCTGCCCGATGCCGACGACATTCTCTTCGATCGCGGCATCGTGGTGCTGCCGGACATTCTGGCCAACGCCGGCGGCGTCACGGTCTCGTATTTCGAGTGGGTGCAAGACCTCGCGGCAAACTTCTGGGAAGAAGACGAGATCAACGAGCGGCTCAAGCGGGTGATGACGCGCGCCTTCCGCGATACGTTCGAACAGGCGAAACGTCACGGGGTCTCCATGCGCAAGGGAGCGTACTGCGTCGCCGTTGCGCGGGTCGCCGAAGCGACGAAACTTCGCGGCCTCTATCCCTGACGCAGCTCGGGTTCTTCGGCAGCGGGCCGCGCGCGCTCGTCGACGACGAGACCGGCCGGATCGAAGTAACGCCCGGCTTCGCCGATCCGCCGACGGCGCGACGCTGGTTCGACAGCCTGCGCGAGTCGGTAGCCTGGCACGGCGAGCGGCGCCGCATGTACGACCGTGACGTGGACGTCCCGCGTCTGGTTGCGGGTTACCGGCTCGCCGATCCGGATCTTCCGCCCGCGCTTGCCGAAGCGGCGACGCGCATTCGCGCGGCCGCCGATGCGCCGTTCAACAGTGTGGGTCTCAACTTCTATCGCGACGGGCGCGACAGCGTCGCACCGCATAACGATCACCTCTACGAGATCGTGGCCGGGTATCCGATCGCGCTCCTCTCGCTCGGAGCGACGCGGGTGATGACGATTCGCAGCAAGAGTGCGAGCGCGCAGCGCGGTCGCCGGCGCGTGCTCGACGTGGATCTCGAAGGCGGAAGCCTGTTACTGATGAGTTACGAGACGCAGCGGCACTACGATCACGGCATCCCGAAGACGCGCACCGCGGTGGGTCCACGCATCAGCGTTGCGCTGCGCGTGCGTCCGGATCGCGTGGGCGCTTAGGGCGAAGCCGCGGGCGATGGTGTCGGCCCGTAAATCGCCTCGGCGGTACTGCAAATCGTCGCCGAGGTAAGCTTGAAATCGACCAGTTGCTCGCCTTCCGCGCTCACCGCCGTGCCGCCGACGGCGACCGATGCGCCGGGCGGTAAGGCGATGCGATTGTAGAGCAGATCGGTCTGGCGAGTGAGCGCGCCGATCGACCGGTCCGTGATGCTGTCGTTGAACCACTTGCAGGTGTCGACCGCGCCGCGCAGCCCGGTGAAGGAATAGAGGATCGTTTCGGCCGAGGCGGCGCCCGCACCGAACGCGACGAGCACGACAAACGCGGCCGCGGCCGCCGATGGGCGATTCATGCGATTGACCTTCTCTACGCGCTGATGCGGCGCCCTGTTTCGCCTGACCCGGCACGAGCGAGTAGTTCCCGCACCTGCTCGTCGGTCGTCTGCTCGAAATTGTGGTAGTAGAAACCGACCGCCCCAAAGGGCTCGGGGGAATAAAGGCAGACGACGGCATCGACGAGGCTTTCGAGCATGGCGCACGTCTGCGCCGCGGCGACCGGAACCGCCACGACGATCTTCGCGGGATGGCTCACGCGCAGCGAGAGCACCGCCGCTCGCATCGTCGCGCCGGTCGCGAGCCCGTCGTCGACCAGAATCGTCGAGACGCCGTCGAGCGCTGCGCGCGGGCGCACGTCGCGATACGCGAGCTCCCGGCGCCGGAGCTCGGCGGTTTCGCGGCGGACCGCCCGCTCGATATCGGCCTCGCTGATCTGGAGCGAATCGACGAGCTCGCGATCGATCACGCAGGTGCCGTCGCCCGCGATCGCGCCCATGGCGAGCTCTTCACGACCCGGCACGCCGAGCTTGCGGACGAGATAGACGTCGAGGGCGAGGCCGAGCCGCAGCGCGACCTCGTATCCGACCGGTACGCCGCCGCGCGGCAGCGCCAGCACCACGGCGCCCGGTTCGTTTGCAAATGCCCCAAGCGCCTCGGCCAGGCGCCGGCCCGCCTCGGCGCGATCGGCGAAGAGGTACACCGCTACTCGGGAACGCCCCCGTCGTGCTGGATGATCGCCTTGGTTGCATTAGGATCGCTATTTTGCTTGCCGCAGCTCAAGACCGGCGGCAACGCCGCGTTGGTGAACTTGATCGGCTTTTGGTTGAGGTCGAGCATATCGCTCAGCGAGTTCGCGGTTGCATCGGTCGTGCCGAGCGAGCCTAAGCCGAACGTCTCTTCGATGAACTTCAGGATGCTGCCGAAGTCGTAATTCGTGTGCGAAACCGAGCCGGCTTTGGCATAGGGTGAGATCATCACGAGCCCGACGCGGAAGCCCAGCCGCGTATACCAGATCTGCGCCGGCGGCTCGGGGTCGTACCATCCGCCCCAATCGTCCCACAACAGCACGACGGCGGTATTGTTCCAGTACTTGCTCGTTCCGATCGCGTCGACGACCTTGGTGATCCAGTACGGACCGCCGTTGCAGCCGCTGGCCGGATGGTCGGAATCGAAGAGTGTCGGAATCACCCACGAAACGGAGGGGAGCGTTCCGCCCTTGAGGTCGGTGAAGACGTTGGTATTCGGAATGCTGATGTTATTCTTCCAGTCGGGACCGTAGCGGACTTTCTTGATCCCGTCGTAGCCGTTCCAGACGGCGCCCGAGAAATCGAAGTTGGGACCGCTCTTGAACGAATCCACGTAATAGTGCCACGACACGCCCTTCGCGTCGAGGAGATCGGCGATCGTGCCGTAGTCGAAGCACGGGAACGGGCCTTGTGAATCGTAGCGTCCGTCCTTGAAGAGCACCGGCGTCCAGGTAAATTGTTTCGGTCCGCTATGCGGTCCGGGCGCGTCGCATCCCCAGGGATTGTTGTTCGGTTGATCGGTCAGCGACTCGCGGTCGTTGATCTCGACGCTTCCCGACAGCAGCGCCTGATGCGCGATGAAGCTCGAGGCGGTTTCGGTGAAGTACATTTCGTCGGCGAGCGAGTACTGCTTGGCGAGGTTCCAATACGGCGCCGACTCCGCGCGGTCGACGTACGCGTACGGATAGAGCTTCGCCGGCAGTCCCTGGCCCGATTCGCCGAAGCGAATTAGGTCGAAGCCGTTGTTCTGGCAGACGTCGGACGCGGTCGCGTTGCACTCGATCCCAAAGCCGTGATGGCTGTGATCGATATCCGTACCGAAGTACGGGCTGCCCGTGCTTTCGAGCTTTACCGAATGGAGTTTGGCGACGTTCGATCCCTGGCACCACTTCGCGGGCAGGCACGCGCCGGTAAGCGCGCTGCGCGCACCGGGAAACCCAGCGAAGATGTTGTTGAAGCTGCGGTTCTCCTGAACCAAGATGACGATGTGCTGGATTCCCTTTTGCGGGGATGCGGTCGGCGGTGCCGTTGAGCCCGTGGAACTGCTGCAACCGCCGGCTGCGAGCAGCGCGACCGAAAAGAAGAGGGACTCGAACCGTTTCATGGCACCTCCGAACGCCGAGTTACGTTACTCCGTTATTCGACGCAGGAAAACATAAAAACTTGTCGCAGCCAGCCACCAATCTGGAGGAATACGGAGGACTTATGAAATCATCTGCCATCGTCGCGGTGACTTTGGTTACCGCCCTCACGGCGTGTAACGGCGCATCGAACTCGTTGCCGAGCGGAACGACGGGATCGTCGTCGCTTGGTTCGAGCATCGTGAACCACGCCACCGCCGCAGAGCTCGGCCTCTGGCCGCGTTCCGGCCCCGCAGTAAGAGTCTGCGGCTCGGTGAAGCCCGGCTTCGCGCGTTGCCAAGCCTGGATTCGCACCGATATCAAGGGCCCGATCCGCCCCAATACCCCGTCCGGTTACGGTCCCAGCGACCTGCAGACGGCCTACAATCTTACGTCGTATAGCCGGAGCAACGGCAGCGGAGCAACCGTTGCGATCGTCGACGCGTACGTCGACAAAAACGCCGCGTCGGATCTCTCGACCTACCGCTCGCAGTACGGCCTCTCGGCGTGTACCACTTCGAGCGGGTGCTTCACAACCCACGCGCTTGGCACAACGAGCAACGCGGGTTGGGGCGAAGAAGAGTCGCTCGACGTCGACATGGTTTCGGCAATCTGTCCGAACTGCAAGATCCTCCTCGTGGAAGCGAAGTCCAGCTCCCTTGCCAACCTGGCCGCCGCCGAAGTATACGCAACGGCGCATGCCAACTACGTCAGCAATAGCTGGAGCGGCAACGAGGGAACGACGAGCTACGACGGTGACTTCAACGTTAGCGGCGTCGCCATAACGGCTGCAACCGGCGACAGCGGTTACAACTCGACGGCCCAGTGGCCGGCGATTCTGCCGACCGTCATCGGCGTCGGCGGAACGAGCCTCACGAAGACGAATCCGCGCACCGAAACCGCGTGGTCGGACGCCGGCAGCGGCTGCAGCAAGGTCTACGCGAAGCCCAGTTTCCAGAGCGGAATCACGACCGGCTGCTCGGATCGCGCGGAAGCAGACTCGTCGGCCGATGCCAATCCGAACACGGGCGTTGCCGTCTACGATTCGCAAGAAGGTGGATGGCTGGTCTTCGGCGGCACCTCCGTCGCGACGCCGATCACCGCATCGGTCTTCGCCTTGGCGGGCAACACCAGCACGAATAACCCCGGCAATCTCTACTCGCACACGTCGAGTTTGAACGACATCACCAGCGGCAGCAACGGCAGTTGCGGCGCGCCACTCTGCACGGCCGGCACCGGCTGGGACGGTCCCACCGGGCTGGGAACCCCCAACGGCATCGGGGCGTTCTAGCCGGCTCCGCGGTCTCGCGTTAGGGATGGCCCTCGCCGGGGCCATCCCCACGCCCGCGCTTGCCGTCGAGACGATCCCATTCACGCCGGTCAACGGCGGCCTCATCCAAGTGCAAGGCTCGATCGACGGGCAACAGCCCGTGACGATGCTCGTCAATCTCGGGGCCGGCCTCGAAATTCTCTCGACCGATCTCGGACGGCGCTTCGTTGCAATCAACGGCAAGTACGTTAGTCTGCGGTTGACCGGCGAACGCGTCGATCTGCCGATCGGGAAGGTCGTTTCGTTCGACGTAGGCAGCGTCGCGATCGACGCGCCGCACGTCGGGATCTGGAAAGGCCTCGACGGCACGGGAATAGATGGGTTGATTGGAGCGACGGCGTTTCGCACCATCGCGACCACCTTCGACTTCCACAATAATCAGATCGTCATCGAAGACGCGCAGTCGTTCCCCGATCGCATTCGTCCCGCCATTCGAGTGCCGCTCGTGCTGCAGGACGATCTCGGCATCGCGCTCGCGGTTTTCGCCCGCTTCGATTTTGGGAACGGCAAGACGGGACTGTGCGAGATCGATACGGGCTCGCAAGGCATCACGCTCGACAAGACGTTCGCTTCCGCGATCGGCCTCGATCCGAGCGCCTCGACCACGCGGCTTGCGAGCATCGGCTTGCACGGCGCGCCCGCAACGGCGGTAACGGGGCCGGCGGTGCGCTTCGCCGACTTGATTTACGATTGTGATGTGGGCAATTCGTTCTGGGCTGGGCGCACCTTCACGCTCGATCTGCCGAATCGGTTCGTGTACGTCAACACCGCACCGTCCTAAGCGCGCGTGATGCCCTCCGCCGATGCGCCGCCGGTCCTGGCGCAGATCGTGCAGCGTTATGCCGAAACGAACCGGGGCGTCGTCGTCTTTCATCTCCATCGCATCCTCGACGTTCACGACGCCATCGCCGGGCGGCGCGAGGACCTCGCGCTTAACGGCGTGTACGACGACGGCGTGCTCGCGCGCGTGCACGTAACCGCCTACACGATTGACGGCAAGTCGGCGAGCGAGGCCGATATCGCCGACGTGGAAGACTCCTGGATCCATCCGAAGCCCGGCGACGCGTTCTCCCCGCCGTTCGACGAGCGCAACCTCGCTTCGTATCGGTATCGTGCGGACGGCACTGCGGCGATCGACTTTGCGACGAGCGTTCAGGATCGGGGCCACGGCAACGGGAGCTTCACCTTCGACGAGCAGAACGACGTGCTCTCGTATACCTATCAGCCGAACGTTCTCCCGCCGCACGCGAAATGGGGCCGCATTACCGACCAGCGCGCCGAAGTGCTGCCGGGATACTGGGCCTCGACGCAAGAGACGCAAGAGTACAAGGGAACCGTCGGTCCGTTTGCGGGATCGGGAACGGTAGCGATGACGTACTCCGGCTTTCGTCGCTTCCCAGACTTACAAAGCGCGCTCGACGCGCTCTAAGCGGCGTATCGCGCTTCTCCCCGAGAGGGGCCGGCGGTGGGGCCGGAGGATAGACCGGCATGCCCGATTTCCTCAAAACCCTGTTCGTGAATCCGCCGACCTTCGAAGGGTTTGATGGCGGCGCCGGATCGCGCTACCAATGCCGCCGCGAGGTGCGCTCGTTCTGGTATCCGACGTGGCTGGCGCAGCCGGCGGCGATGGTCCCCGGAAGCAAGCTCGTGGACGCGCCGCCCGACGGCTTGAGCGTCGACCAAGTCGCGCCGCTTGCTAAAGAGTACGAGCGCGTCGTGATTCACACCAGCGCGCCGTCCTTTAGCAACGACGCGCGCTTCGCCGTGCGATTGAAGGAAGAGAACCCCAACACCGTCATCGGCATGGTGGGCGCGCAAGTGAGCGTGCTGCCGGAACAATCGCTCAGAGGCGCGCCGGCCGTCGATTGGGTGAGCGTCGGCGAGTTCGACTACACGTGCGTGGACGTCGCCATGGGGAAGCCGCTGAGCGAAATAGACGGCCTCGCATACCGCGAGAACGGAACCGTCGTGCGAACGGCGGAACGGCCGATCATCATGGATATGGAGGCGTTCCCCTCCGTACTCGACGTCTACCGTCGCGATCTGACGATTCCGAACTATTTCAACGGCTATCTGCAGCATCCGTACCTCTCGCTCTACACCGGTCGCGGGTGCAAGTCGAAGTGCACGTTCTGCCTGTGGCCTCAGACCATCGGCGGCCACCTCTATCGCGTACGCAGCGTCGAGAGCGTCGAGGCCGAGATGCGGCGGGCGAAAGCCTTGTTCCCCGAGGTCAAAGAGTTCTTCTTCGACGACGATACGCTCACCGATAACCTTCCGCGCGTTGAAGAGATCGCGCGGCGGCTCGGAAAGATCGGGATCACCTGGTCGTGCAACGCAAAGCCGAACGTCCCGCGCGCGACGCTCGAGATCATGCGGGCAAACGGTCTGCGCCTGCTGCTCGTCGGCTACGAGTCGGGCAATCAGAACGTGCTCAACAACATGAAGAAGGGTACGCGGCTCGACATCATCCGCCGCTTTTCAAAAGACTGCCGCGAGCTCGGCATCAAGGTCCACGGCACGTTCGTTTTGGGCATGCCGGGCGAGACGCCGGAGACGATCCGGGAAACGATCGACTTTGCGTGCGAGATGGATCCGGAAACCATCCAAGTTTCGCTCGCCGCGCCGTATCCGGGAACGTATCTGTATAAGCAAGCTCAAGAGAACGGCTGGCTCGAAGCGGCGCAGAGCGACGATCTCGTCGACACGCACGGCGTGCAGCATGCGTCCCTCAACTATCCGGGACTGAACTCAACGATGATGTTCGAATCGGTCGATGAGTTCTACCGGCGATTCTACTTCAGGCCGCGCAAGATGGTCTCGCTGCTCGGAGGGATGATCGGCGACCGTCAAGTGATGAAGCGCCGGCTGCGCGAGGGCAAGGAGTTCTTCCATTTCCTGCGCGAGCGAAAGCGCGAGCAAGCGGCGGACCGACAGGCCGCGACCGCGTCGTCGTAACAACCGCGTTGTCATCCTGAGCCCTTCGACTCGCTGCGCTCGCTCAGGACAAGCTACGGCGCGAGCCGGCGCAGTCGAAGGACTATTCCAGCGTTAGTATCTCGATGCTATACGGCGGCAGTGTGAGCGGAACGGTCGTCCCCACGCTGCCGAGGCTCTTTCGCACCGGCCCCACCCACTGGTCGTTCTTCGATTTGTCGTACTGCGCTTTGCCGTACGTTGCGAGCGCCGCGGTAAAGCCGCTGCGGCCGCTCCCGGCGAGGCTGACGTGGACGGCTTGCCCGGAGAGGGTGTTGTTGAAGAGCGCGATCGCGTAGCCGCTCCCTTGCGCGAATCCGTACGCTCGTACGTTATCCTGAAGGCCTTTCGGTACGGTCGTCTTGCGCACGCTCGATCCGGCGGGAATTTCCTCGGCCATCAGCCCCATCACCCGCCCGGTCGGGAACGGCGTGCCGCCCGGGATCTTCGGCGTGTTCGCGCAACCTTCGTACGGATTGGGCAAACCGTCGGAGAAGAGCGCCTCCGAACCGAAGTGCTGCCACCCATAGAGTTTTTTCGAATAGTCGCCGCTCTCGTCGCAGCTTCCGTACGCGACCCAGAACGTTGCCCGAGGCACGCCGTCGCGCTCGAGCGTTCCGAGCATTTGACCGACGAAGAGCCCGTTCACGATCGAGACGGATTGCTTGCCCTCGCTGCCGGCGTCGTTGTTGTACTCGCCGAGGTAGATCGGCAAATCTTTCGGCAATCCGGCCGCGTTCATCTCGGTGCGCAGACCCGACAGATCGCGTTCGAACGTGTCGATCGCCGGTCCGAGCAGAAACTCGTCGTCGTCTTTGTTGTACTCGGGATAGTAATGGACCTCGACGAAATCGAACGGCTGCGCCCTGCGCAGCACCACGTCGTTCCAGGCATGATCGCTGGGCACGTCCACGACGACGCCGACCTGCGCGCTGGAATCGGCTTTCTTGACCTGAGGGTAGTATCCGGTCCGCACGGCATCGGAGTACGTCACCGGATCGTGCGGATGCGCGTGCAGATCGTACTCCCACGAGCCGTAGACTTCGTTGCCGACCGTCCAATAGGCGACGTGATAGCCGTTGTTCTTGGCGTGCGTCGCCCACGCTGCGGCTTCGCTCGGTTCGCCTCCGCCGTCGCAAGTGCGGTTGCTTCCGTAGTTCAGCGTGATCGCGATATCGATCCCGAGCGGTTTGGCGACGCGGCTCATCAGGTGGTCGAAGGTGGATTGGGGCTGGATATAGCCCTGGCTGTCGCAGACGGAGCCGCCGCTCTCCCAATGGTACGCATCCGACTCCGAGCCGCCGGGAAAGCGGACGAGGTGGATGTTCGCCCGATGGAGCGACGGATTGACCCAGTGCTGCAAGAAGTCGTACCACGTGTCGAGCGAGGCGCCGTAGACGTCGGCGGAAACCGCCGGGCCGTTCGATTTTGCGTCCAGCGTGATGGTGGGTGTCGAACTCGCGCGCTCGCCGGCACGCAGCGCATCCGGCAGCGATCGCGCCGTTGGGACGCTGCTCGCGCCTGCGCATCCCGCGAGCTGTCCCGCAAGCACCGCGGCGACGATCTGATGAATCCGCATTGCCGTTCCCCCTTGTACTGCCGAGTATAGCGCGGCGATTGACCGAACGTACGTTCGCATGATAGAGTCGGTATCGTGAACGTGAGGTGCGCGCGATGAGCTGGTTGTCGCGACTGCGTTCGACGCTCGGCCGCGCCCGCGAGAGTCTCGCCGCCGTCACCCGGCTCGGTCAGCCCGAGCGCCCGCTCACGCCCGAGTTCTGGGACGAGTTGGAAGAGACGCTCATCCTCGCTGATTTCGGCGTACCCGCGACGCAAAAGATTCTTACCGGGCTGCAAACCGTCGCGCGGCAAGAAGAGTGGAAGACGGCCGATCGCCCGATCGCGCGCTTTCGCAAGGACGTCGAACGGTTTCTCACGCTTCCCGGCGCGGAGCTGCGGCTCGAGCAAAAGCCGGCGGTCATTCTCGTCGTCGGCGTCAACGGCAGCGGCAAGACTACCACGATCGGCAAGCTGGCGACGCGCCTGCACCACGAGGGGAAGCGCGTGCTGCTCGTTGCCGGCGACACGTTTCGAGCCGCCGCAGCCGAGCAGTTGGCGATCTGGGCGGAGCGCAGCGGTGCCGCGATCGTTCGCGGAGCCGAAGGCGCGGATCCGGCATCGGTCGTCTTCGACGGCCTGCGCGCCGCAAAGGCGCGCGGTGTGGATGTCGTGTTCGTCGATACCGCGGGGCGGCTGCAAACGAAGACCAACCTCATGGAAGAGCTCAAGAAGATTCGGCGCGTGATCGAGCGCGAGCTCGGCGAGCCGCCCGCGGAGACGCTGCTGGTCGTGGATGGAACCAACGGCCAGAACGCGATCTCCCAGGCCAGGCTTTTCCACGCCGCGGCCGAGTTGACCGGAATCGTCATCACCAAGCTCGACTCCACGGCCAAGGGCGGCGTGCTCGTCGCGATCGTGGACGAGCTCGAGGTTCCGATCAAGTTCGTCGGGCTCGGCGAAGGAGCCGACGATCTACGGCCGTTCGTCCCGGCGCAATTCATCGATGCGCTGTTCGATGACGAGCAGAATGCCATACCCTTGGCACCCAGCCATGAGAGCGTGATGTAAGGCAGAGAGAAGAAAGGAACAACATGGCAACAGAAGACGAACGGCAAATTGCCCTCACGAACGCCCTCGCGCAGATCGAGCGGCAGTTCGGCAAAGGCTCGATCATGCGCATGGGAGATTTTCAGGAGCGCATGGCCTTCGAAATCATTCCCAGCGGCTCGGTCGCGCTCGATCTGGCGCTTGGCGTCGGCGGGTTTCCGCGCGGACGCATCGTGGAGATCTACGGTCCGGAAGCGAGCGGCAAAACGACCTTGGCCCTGCATGCGATCGCCGAAGCGCAGAAGACCGGCGGAACCGCGGCCTTCGTCGACGTCGAGCACGCGCTCGATCCCAACTACGCAGCCGCCCTTGGCGTCGATCTCGATAACCTACTGGTATCGCAGCCCGATACCGGTGAGCAGGCGCTGGAGATCGCCGAGATGCTGACGCGCAGCAACGCGGTGGACGTGGTCGTGATCGACTCGGTGGCGGCACTCGTGACGCGCGCCGAGCTCGAAGGCGATATGGGCGACGCGCACGTGGGGCTACAAGCCCGACTGATGTCGCAGGCGCTCCGCAAGCTGACCGCTGCGATCTCGCGCAGCAAGACCGTCATGATTTTCATCAATCAGCTTCGCGAGAAAGTCGGCGTGATGTTCGGCAATCCCGAGACGACCTCGGGCGGGCGCGCGCTGAAGTTTTACGCCTCCGTCCGGCTCGACGTTCGCAAGCTCGAAACGATCAAAATCGGACAAGACGTGGTCGGGACTCGCACCCGCGTGAAGGTGGTGAAGAACAAGGTCGCGCCGCCGTTCCGGCAGGCCGAGTTCGATATCACGTACGGCCACGGTATCTCGAAGATGGGCTCGATCCTCGATGTGGCGCTCGACCAGAACATCGTGGGGAAGAGCGGCTCGTGGTATACCTACGGCGAGCAGCGCATCGGTCAAGGACGCGAGAACGCCAAGGCGTTCCTCGAGGAGCACACCGAGCTTGCGTTCGAGATCGAGAGCAAGATTCGTGAAGCCCTGAGCAAGACGGCTTCGACGAACGGCAAAGCCCCCGCCGCCCCCGCCGTGTCACCCTGAGCGCAGCGAGCGCAACCTAAACCGTGTCGTCCCCCTACGCGGCAGCCTTAGCCTTCCTAGCGAGGCAGCGGTGCACCGAGGCGCGCCTCTGGCAACACCTCGAGCGTAAGGGCTTCGACGACGAAACGTCGCGCGCAGCGATCGAACGATGTAAGCTCGAGGGCTTTCTCGACGATCGCCTCTACGCGCGGCTCTACGTCGAAACGAAGCGCAAGCAGGTCGGAAACGACCGGCTCGTCGGCGAGCTGATGCGCAAGGGCGTCGCGGGCGAAGCCGCGGCCGAGGCCGTCGCTGCGCTCGAAGAAGACGAAAGCTCGCGCTGCGCTGCGGCCTATGCCAAGCTCGTCGGCAGGAATCCGCGAATCGAATACCCGTCGGCGGCGCGGCGCCTAGAGCGGCTCGGCTTTCCCGCGGCGACCATCTATCGCATTCTGCGCGACCACGCGGCGCGCTACGGGCCGCTCGCAACCCGGCCCTAAGTCTCACCGCCGGCGTACGGCGGGCACCTTGCGCGTCATGGCGTCGCCGACGATCGTAGTTGCCGAAGACGATCGCGCGACCCGCGAGCTGCTGACACACCACCTGGAGCGGGAGGGGTTTGCGATCGTCGCCGCCGCCGACGGCCACGCCGCACTTCGCCATGCGCGTGGTGCGGCCGACTTGCTCGTGCTCGACGTCGGTTTGCCGGGTGTGGATGGTTACGACGTCGTGCGAACGCTGCGCCGCGAGGAGCGCGAGCTGCCGATCGTCGTCCTCACGGCGCGAAACGAAGAAATCGACCGCGTGCTGGGCTTCGAGCTCGGCGCCGACGACTACGTTTGCAAGCCGTTCTCGGCGCGCGAGCTCGTGGCGCGGGTCAAGTCGATCTTGCGCCGGAGCGGACGGTCGCTGCCGGTGCGGGGTGCGGTGTTGCGCTTCGGCCGGCTCGAAATCGATCCGGGCGCGCGAGAGGCGCGTGTGGACGGCCGCGACGTCGGACTCAAACCCCGCGAGTTTGCGCTCCTCATGGAGCTCGCCGGCAACGCCGGCGTCGCGCTTTCGCGCGACTGGCTGCTGCAGCGCGTCTGGGGCTTCGATTTCGATGGCGACGAACGAACGATCGACGTGCACGTTCACCGCCTCCGCGCGAAGATCGAAGCGCCGTGGAAGTTATCGCTGCTCCGGACCGTCCATGGATTCGGTTACAAGCTCGTACGCCAGTAGCCTTCGCCGGCGCGTGCCGCGCGCGCTGATCGCGACGCTCGGCCACGAGCTGCGGACGCCGCTAACCTCGATTCGAGGCTATATCGAGGCGTTGCTCGAGAGCGAGCTCGACCCGCCCACCACACGGCGCTTCCTCGAGACCGCGCGGCGCGAGACGCTCCGGCTCGGCCGGATGGTCGACGGCATGCTGTGCCTGCCCGCCGCCGGCGCCGCGCAGCGTGACGGCACGGAAGTATGCGACGTGGTGACGGAGATCGACGAGACCATCGAGATGCTCGCGCCGGTGGCGCTCGCGCGGCGCGTGACCATCCGGCGACGCTTGCCCGCAGTCGCGCGTGCCCGCGTCGGCCGCGACGCATGCGTGCACGCCGTGGCAAACTTGCTCGAAAACGCGATCAAGCACGGCTCCCGGGGCGGCGCGGTAGACATCGAGTGTGTCACCGGAGAGCGTTTCATCGCGATCGCCGTGGACGACGACGGCCAGGGTGTCGTCGACGCCGCCCGCGACGCCATCTTCGAGCTAGGCGTCCGCGCAAGCGCGCCGTCGCGACGCGGCAACGGCATCGGGCTCGCGGTCGTCAAGGCGATAAGCGAGCGCAGCGGAGGCGACGTTCGGGTCGAGCGGTCGGCACTCGGCGGCGCGCGATTCGTCGTACGCTTTCCGGCGGGATAACGCCCGGGAGACGTCGTAGATGCTAGTCCGTGGCTATGTCGCGGGCACCGTTCGCACATGCGAGTGAAGCCGAGCTGGCGCGCATCTTCGATTTCTATCGGATCGCCTGGCAGTACGAGCCTCGCACTTTTCCCATTACGTGGAACGAACGCGGCCGGCCGGTCGAGTTTTTCACCCCGGATTTTTACCTTCCCGAATACGACCTCTACATCGAGGTCACCGTCGCGAAACCGGTTCGCAACAGCCGCAAGAATCGCAAAGTACGTTTGATGCGCTCGCACCATCCATGCGTGAACGTGAAGCTCTTCACGCGCCGCGACGTCGAGCGCGTCGTCTCGCGCCTCAAGCGGGCATCGTGATCGGCGACCCGCTCTTCGACGCGGAGTCGATCGCGGGGCGCGTCGCCGCCATAGGGGCCGCAATCTCCGACGACTACGCCGGCAAGACGCCGCTGATGATCGGCTTGCTCGCCGCGGCCGCGACGTTTCTTGCCGATCTGCTGCGCGCGGTCACGATTCCGTGTCATGTAGACTTCATAGCGGTGAACGGATGCGGCGACGGCGATGGCATCGAGTTTGAGAAGGACGTCGCGATCGACGTGCGAGGGCGGCACGTCATTCTCGTTGACGACACGATCGACACGGGACTCACGCTCCAATACGTCGTCAAGCGGTTGCTCGAGCGCAGCCCGGCGTCGCTGGCCGTTTGCACCTTACTCGACCGGCCGCACAGGAGAATCGCCCAGCTGGAAATCAAGTACAGGGCCTTCGAGGTCCCCGACGTATTCGTCGTCGGCTATGGGCTCGATTACCTAGGACGCTATCGGGAGTTGCCCGCGTTGTACGCTCACGGAACTTGGCCCGCATGATCGGCCGCTCGTTCGTCACGAGCGCCCTCCTCGCGTTGCTCGTCGCCGAGACCGCCGCGTCGGTCCCGCTGACGGCCTCGGCACTGGAGCTGCGCTCGATCGAACAAGCCGCCGCTCAGTATCGTAGCCCCAACGAGCATCTCGAAGAGATGTTTCGCTCGGCCCTTCTCGACACGAGCCGCCTCGCACAATACGCACCCGACGGCACGGCGTATATCATGACCGGCGATATCCCGGCGGAATGGTTACGCGACGCCAGCGCCCAGGCCAGGCCCTACCTGTTCTTCTCGCGAGACGACACCGACGTTCGCGCGCTACTCCGCGGGATCATCGCGCGAATGGTCAAGTACGTTCAGATCGACCCCTACGCCAACGCTTACACGCTCGACTATCGCGTCTGGGAGCAAAAGTTCGAGCTCGACTCGCTCGCCTATCCCACGGCGCTCGCTTGGAGCTACTGGAAGACGACCGGCGACGCATCGATCTTCACGCCCGATTTTTCGGCGATGCTCGACGACGTGCTCGCGACGATGCAGCGCGAGCAGAACCACCCGCGCGACTCGCGGTACTCGCACAAAGAGCTCCCGCAGGACGGCCGCGGCAACCCGGTCGGCTACACCGGTATGATTTGGACCGGCTTCCGCCCGTCCGACGACGCGTGCGAGTACAACTTTCTCATTCCGTCGGAGATGTTCGCCGTGGTCGCGCTCGGCGATATGGCCGAGATCGAGCTCAACGTCTACCACAACGTTATGAAAGCCCGCGAAGCCAAGGCTCTGCGCGACGAGGTTCAGCGCGGGATCCAGACCTACGGGCTCGTGCTCGTCCCGAAATACGGCTATATCTACGCCTACGAAGTCGACGGCCTCGGTCACGCGATCCTCACCGACGACGCGAACATCCCAAGCCTGCTGGCCGCGCCATATTTCGGCTACACGACGGATTCGGATCGCTACTACCAGAACACGCGCCGCTTCTTGCTCTCGCAGGACAATCCGTCATTCTATCAGGGACATGTCGCGCGCGGGATCGGCAGCTATCACACGCCCGATCACTGGGTTTGGCCGCTCGCGCTGATCGTCGAGGGCATGACCTCCACGAGCGGTGCCGAGAAGCAGGACGTGCTCGCACAGCTACTCGCCAGCGATCCCGGCGACCATCTGCTCCACGAATCGTTCAACCCCGATAACCCGCAGCAGTTCACGCGGCAGAACTTCGGCTGGCCAAACGCGCTCTTCTCGGAGTTCGTCATGACGCAGTTCGAAGACGTCGCCCCGATCCCGATGGGCGATACCAGCGATCTCGAGTTCACGACGGAATAGAAACCGCAATTCCCACCGCGGATATCGTTCTCGGGCTTCAATGGGGCGACGAAGGCAAGGGGCGCATCGTCGATCTCTATGCCGCCGACTACGATGTCGTCGCTCGATTCGGCGGCGGCGACAACGCCGGCCACTCGATCGTCGTCGGCGACCGCGAATTGGCGCTGCGTATCGTTCCGTCGGGGGTCATGCATCCCCACGTGGAGCTGTTCATCGGCGGCGGTACCGTCGTCAATCTGCAAACGCTGCTGGACGAGCTCGATGCGTTGCAGGCGATCGGCGTCGAGACGTCGCGCGTCAAGATTTCCGACCGCGCACACGTCGTGCTTCCAAGCCACGTCGCGCGGGATAAGGCGAACGAGGCCGCGCGTACGAACGCCATCGGCACGACCGGGCGCGGCATTGGCCCGGCGTACGCCGATCGCGTCGCGCGCACCGGCTTGCGCGTCGTGGATCTCCTCATGCCCGAGCGGCTCGCGGAGAAGCTTGCCGGCGACGGCGATGCGGCGGACGAGATCGTTGCGGCCGCGGCGCGGCTGCGTCCGCATATCGTCGACGGTGTTGCCTATATTCACGAACGCCTCGCATCGAAGCGAATGTTGCTCGAGGGCGCGCAGGGTTCGCTGCTCGACGTTGGGTACGGCACCTATCCGTACGTCACCAGCTCGCACACGATCGCGGGCGGTGCTTGCACGGGCTTAGGGATCGGGCCCAACGCCGTCGGCCGCGTCGTCGGTGTGGTGAAGGCGTACTGCACGCGGGTCGGTGCGGGTCCGTTTCCGTCGGAGCTGCACGACGAGCGCGGCGAACGCCTGCGTCGTCAGGGTGGTGAGTTCGGGACGGTAACCGGCCGCCCGCGGCGCTGCGGCTGGCTCGACGCGGTCGCCGCGCGATATGCGGCGGCGATCAACGGTTTGACGAGCGCGGTCGTGACGAAGCTCGACGTGCTCACCGGATTCGATTGCATCGGCATCGTCACCGGATACCGTCTGCACGGTAAGCCGGCCGGCTTCGGCGAGGCCGGCGAGCCGGAGCTCGAACTCGAGATCGAAGAGTTGCCCGGCTGGCACGAGCCGATTGAAGATTGCCGCCGCATCGTCGATTTGCCGGAGGCCGCGCAACGGTACGTCGCGCGCGTGCGCGACCTGCTCGGCGTGCCGATCGACTTGGTCTCGGTGGGACGAGAGCGGACGCAGTTGGCTCGCTGACGGCCGCGCGCGGGAACTCTCTTCCGGTGTGGCCGCGAAATTTGTCTTCACATTGCAGCCCCTGCTCGACGCGCGCCGCCGCGATGAAGAAGCGAAGCATCGAGCCTTTGCGGGCGCGCGTCGAGCCGTCGCCGATGCCGAGGTCGAGCTGGATCGTCTCACGGGCGCACGCCGGCGCTGCATTCGCGATATCGCCGCGTCGGCTTCCACGAGCGCCGTCGCCTCGCTTCGAATCCGCGACGGCCACCTGCAGGCGATTGCCGCGGCGCTCGACGTCGCGCGCCGGCGGCGCGGCGAACTCCAAGCGGCGTGCGACCGCGCGCGCGACGAGCTCGTCGTCGCGAGTCGCCACCGGCGCGTCGTCGAGAAACTCAGAGAGCGTCGCCGGCGAGCGTTCGAGCTGACGGAGTTGCGGCGCGCCGAGTTGGAGATCGACGAAGCCAACGCGCGCCTCTACGACCGGATCGCGCGGGAGAGGCCCGCACGATGCGCGGCCGAAAGAGCGGCGACGTGATTACGCTGACGCGGCTCAACGGGCAGCCGGTGCTGCTCAACTGCGACCTGATCGAATCGGTCGAGGGCGACGCCGATACCATCGTCACCTTGACGACGGGAAATACGCTTGTGGTGCGCGAGCCGCTTGCGGAGATCGAGCGTAAGGTCGTGGAGTTCAAACGACGGGTCTACGGGCGGCGAGGGGCCGAGTAGGCTTCGCGTGCCGCCGGGCTTTTGGATTGGATACGCCGAGCGGCTCGCGGTCGTCGGCGTGCTGCTCGCCGGTCTTTACGTCGCGGCGCGGGCGCTTCGGCGTTCGCGCTTCTTCGGCCGCGAAACCGGATCGCTCGCCGTCCTCGAAACGACGGCGCTCTCGCCGCACGCGTGGCTGCATCTCGTGCGCGCGGGCACGCGCCGCTTCATCGTCGGCAGCGGTGCGGTGACGTTCCTAACGGAAGTCGCCGCAGCCGACTCACCCGACGATCCTTAGACGTTGAAGTAGCGGAACTGCCCTACTTTGTTGCCGTACGTTTCGACGAAATAGACCTGGCGATCGGTGCCGAGCGTGAGCGACGTTGGGCCCGAGTTCGTCGTCGGAATGCCGTAGTACGCGACGTGGTGCGTCTTGAAGAGGAACTGCCCGATTTTGTTCTTCGCCGTGTCGGTGAAGTAGAAGTTTCCGTCGATGCCTTGAACGAGCCAGTCGGGCGACATCGCGTTGTTGAGCGGATACTCCGCCGTGACGACGCCGTTGATGGCGAGGCGCCCGATTTTGAGCGCCTTTTGCTCGGTGAACCAAAGCGCGTTATCGTTGCCCGCCGCGATGCCGGCCGGATCGGCGTCGGCCGTCGGCACCTTATATTCGCTCAGCGGTGATCCGCTGATCGGAATCCGGCCTATGCTGTCGGTTCCCGGCTCGGTGAACCACAGCGCGCCGTCGGGACCGTTGGTAATGTTGAGCGGCTGCGCGTTGCCCGTGAGATGGTATTGCTTGAAAAGCACGTGCGGCTTTGCTTTGATCTGCTGGACGCGCCAGACCGAGTTGGTTCCCGGATCGGTCAGCCACATGTTGCCGTCCGAGCCTAGCGCGATGCCGACCGGCTTCGCGGCGGAATCGGGCAGCGTGTACTCAACGTACGGCGGACCGCCCACGGTGATCTGCGCGACGCGCCCGACGTTGCTCTCCGTGAACCACACGTTGAGGTTTGGTCCGGGACCGGAAGCGATGCCGTTGGGGCCGGCGTTGCGAGTCGGCGTCACGTTTTCGGAGAACTTGCCGGCGGTGTTGAGCTGCGCGATCTTGCTCGACCTGAACTCAGTGACCCAGAGGTTCCCGTCGCTCCCTAAAGCGATGCCGGCCGGCTGACTCGATTTCGTCGGAATCGGATACTGGCCGGTGACGGCCGGGGGAAGCGTGGGAGCGGGGGTTGGGGTGCCGCTCGAGATGGGGGTTCCGCCACCGCACGCCGCCAGGACGGCCGCGGTCAAAAGTACGAACGCAACGCGCGCCGCAGGCAACAATATACTCTCCTTACGATTGCAAACCGATGGTCAGCCTCCCTTATTGGCAGCCCCTTTCCGCTTTCCCGCACCGTGGAGCGCAGGCGCCCCGCGCTGGGCCGGGTTTTAATCCTAAATATTTAGTTGACAACCGGCCACGCGCTGAGTATTATGCTATTAAATCTTTAGTAGACAGGGAGGCAACCATGGCGCGTCGGCGTTCCGCGACCCTCACCGAAGCCGAGCTTCGGCTGATGGAAGTGCTTTGGCTGAAGGGCGAGGCGACGGTCGCCGAGGTGACCGCCGCGCTTCCGCCCCCGCCGATTGCGTACAACAGCGTGCTCACCACCATGCGGATCCTCGAGAGGAAGGGCTACGCGGCGCACGTTGAAGCGGGACGCGCCTTCGTGTACCGGCCGCTGCTCGCCCGCGACGAAGCCGCGGGACACGCCGTCGGCCACGTGCTTTCACGGTTCTTTGACAACAGCGCCGGCACGTTAGCGTTACGCTTGATCGAAACGGAACGTCCGTCCGACGACGAGTTGCTCCGCCTCAAAGAGCTGATCGAACAATACGAGGAACCACGCTCGTGAACGTTTCGCTGCAAGGACTCACGACCGTCGCAAGCGCGATTTCGGCGACGGTCCTCAACGCACTCTGGCAAGATGCCCTGCTGGTGCTCTGCGTTTGGCTGCTGCTGCGGCTCTGGCCGGGCGTCAACGCCGCGACGCGCTACTCGGTGTGGAGCGCGACGCTGGTAGCGGCATTCGTCGTACCGATCGCGACGACGGCGGCATTCTTCTCGCCGCCTCCGATTGCGACCGCGCCGGTTGCAACGACACTCCAGCGAGCGGAGCGGTCCGATCGAACAGCGCAGCCTCCGCGCGTTCGCACCGAGCGCGCCGAAGCGACGCCGGCCGCCGCTGCGGTCGCATCGGCGACGCGCCTGCCCGAACGCGCGCACGTAACGATGCCGCTCGCGGTCGCGCTGGCGGTGTTCGCGCTCTGGCTCGTGCTCGCGATCTACGCATTGGTGCGCCTCGCCGCCGGTCTGATTGGGCTAGAGCGCCTCAAACGCGACGCGCTGCCCCTTCCGGTCGAGTACCGGGATGCGATGCCGCAGTGGCTGCGCGCGAACAAAGGTGCGCGCGACGTTCGCCTTTGCGTCAGCGATGAAACCGACGTGCCGATTGCGGTCGGGCTCTTCGACGCGATGATTTTGATACCGCGCTCGCTGCTCGAACGGCTCTCCGAACCCGAAGTCGATCAGATCTGTCTGCACGAGCTCGCGCATCTACGCCGCGCCGACGACTGGACGAACGGCGTGCAGCGGATGATCGGCGCGCTGTTGGGCTGGAATCCGGCCGCGCAGTTCATCGGTCAGCAGCTCGACCTCGAGCGCGAAGTCGCGTGCGACGATTGGGTCTTGTCGTTCGTCGGAAAGGTTCGTCCCTACGCACTCTGCCTCACGAAGATGGCGGAGAGCGCGGCGTGGCCGCGCCAGCCGATGGCCGCACCCGGCGTCTTTGCGACGCGAAAGCACATCTCGCTGCGCATCGAGCGGCTGCTCGGCGCGGGACGCAACGTCGCTACCAATCTTTCGCTCGCGCCCGCAGCGGCGGCCGTCGCGATCGTTGGGGCGATCGGGCTACTGATCGCGTTCGTGGCGCCGTCGGTCGCAGCGTCGGCCGTTCCGACGCCGGCCTCGACGCCGGCGTCAATACCGGTGGGCGTGCCGCCGCTCGAGGCACCTGCGAAGGCGCAGGCTAAACCCACGCCGGAAGTGCGCGAAATCACGCGCATCGTGCGTGTGGCCGCAACCGCGCCGCCGCAGGCCGCGCCGCCGCACGTCGCGCCGCCGAAGATCAACGTCGCGATCCCCGACGCCGTCGGCAAAGAGATCGCGCAAACCATCCAGCAGAGCATCGGAGCCGGCGTATCGACCGCACTGAAATCGGCGGGGGTGGGGAAAGACTCAAACGTCGGCGGCGATTACAGCGGCGTCGACTGGTCGGGCCGCGACTTGCACGGCACCAACTATGACGGTACCGACTTCTCGCGTGCCAATCTGGTTCGCGTCAACTTCGCCGGGGGCTCCTTCAACGGCGTCGATTTTAGCCGCGCGAACCTGCAAGGCGCATCGTTCCGAAACGCGCGTCTCGCCGGCTGCGACTTCTCCCACGCCAACCTGGCTGGAGTAGACTTCACCGGCGTCAAGATGTCGGGCTGTCAGTTCACCGGAGCGCGCCTCGGTTCGTCGCAACTGCGCGACGTGCTCGATGCGTGCACGGGCTGCGATTTTGGCCGCGCCGACCTTAGCGGGCTCGACCTTCGCGGCGTTCACGTCAACGGAGACGACTTCTCCGGCGCGGACCTGCGCAACGTCAACTTTGCCGGCGCGATGCTCGTCGGAACGGACTTCAGCAATGCCAAGCTCGACGGTGCGAATCTCGCGGGAGCGACGATTAACGGGTGCGACCTGAGCGGCGTCGATCTCTCGCACGTCGATCTCTCGAAAACCAAACTCATCGGCGTGGACCTGCGAGACCGATGAAACCCGCGCGTCTTCTAGCGACCTAGCGCTCTAAACCCACGCAACCGCTCCATGCGCCTCGCGGCTCGAGGCTTGGTTCCATGCGCCCTTTTCCATCGAGATAGCGAGGAAACGAGATGCTCAACCTGCTGCCTCCACTCTTTGTGCTCGCATTGCTGATTGCCGCCGGCTCGGGCGTACCGACCGACTGCACCGGCTGCGATCTCTCCGGACGCGATCTGCACGGCGCCGATCTCTCGAGCGTGTCGTACGTCGGCGTCGACCTCTCGCGGGCGAACCTGCGCGGCGCGAACGTGCGGAATGCAACCCTCATCGGCGTCGATTTCGGCGACGCCGACCTGCGCGATGCCGATCTCCGCAACGCGGCGCTCTGTGCGTACGATACCGTCGGGCGGATCGGCTGCTCGGATTTTCGCGGCGCCGACGTTCGCGGCGCCGATCTGCGCGGCGTGCGCGTCTGCCAAAGCGCCCGGCAAGCGCGCGGATGCGTGCCCGTGGAGGCGGCGACGCTGCGCCGAGCCGCGCACTCCAACCTCGACGGAGCGACGCTGCGGTGAACGGGCGAGCGATCGTCATCGCATGCTTCGCCGCGCTTGCGGCGACCGCGGCGCGCGCCGTCGCCTATCCGCAGGTTGCCGTGCCGCAGCAAGACCCCCCGCTCGATCCCAACGCACCCGCAACCGGTTGGGCCGGCGCCGGCACCGTGACGCTGGCTTGGAATCCGATCAAATCGCGCGCCGCGAGCGAGCCGACCTCGGCCTGGATCGCGACCGACGGACAGGCGCTTTATCTGCGATTCGACGCGACGCAGCACGAGCCGATCGCCGCTCTGCAGCACAGCAACGACGTCGGGCAGGGAAGCGACGACGAAGTCTGGGTCGACCTCTGGCCCAACGGCGTCGGCGGCTATTTCTATCAGTTCTTGGCGACGCCGAACGGAACGCATTACGAATACTCGTCGGAGAACACCGGCTATTCACCGAATTGGGAGTCGCACGGCGCCGTGCACGGCGACGGCTACACCGTGACGATGAAGATCCCGCTCGACGTCATCCGCAACGCGCACGGGGGCACGTGGAAAGCGCAGTTCGTGCGCTACGTGCGCGCGACCGGCGAACAGCAAGTCTGGTCATACGATCCCGTGCAGATGCAGCCCGACAGTTACGGAAACTCGGACTACGCGCATGCCGGCAGCATCCAGCTCCCGCAGCTCAAGGTCGGCTTCGCGCATCCGAAGCCGCGTGCCGCGGTCTACGCACTCGGTGAGGCCGCAAGCAAGACGATCGGCGGTTCGACCTCGCGTGTCGGCGCCGATCTCTCGGTTCCCATCACGCCGACCGCGTCGTTCTATTCGACCTTTCATCCCGACTACTCCAACGTGGAGCTCGATCAGCAAACGATCGCCCCCACCGTCTACCAGCGGTATTACAACGAGGTGCGGCCGTTCTTCACGCAGGCGGCGAGTTTTTACAATCAGTTCAACTGCAACGCGTGCCAAAACATCCAATCGCTTTACACACCGGCGATCCCAACGCCCGCGCAAGGGTACGCCGTCGAGGGCAAGCAGGGACAGTTCGGATTCGCCTCGTTCGACGCCATCGGCGATAACCGCAACGATCTGGCGAGCGCGCTCGACTACACGTCGTCGAACACCAGTTGGTTTTCGAGCCTGCAGCGTGTATCGGTCAGCATGCCCGGCTTCATCGACACCGCGACGGAAGCGGGCTTCGGGTACTCCGATCTCAAGCATCTGAGCGCGTACGCCAACTACGGCAGCGATGCCGGTACGAACGTGCTCGTGCCCAATCAGGGACAATACTACGAGATCGGCGGCGGCTGGGCGAACCAAACGTTCGGCTTCTTCGGTGCGACGCGTAAGGTTGGAGCCTATTACGATCCGACCGACGGCTTCATCTCGCATCCCGGTATCGCCGGCTACGGACTGTACGCGGCGAAGATCTGGGATTTCGACAGCAACGACAAGCTCGTATCCGTCGGGCTCTCCGCATTTCTCGACCGGTATCAGGGGCCGCAGTACGGCCAGGCCCAGAGCGACAACTCGCTTCTGCTCGACGTTCTGACGAAAAGCGCGATCGACGTGCAGCTCTTCAGCGGTTCGAACTACTGGCGGTTCGGCGATACGCTCACGCCGATCACCCAGAACAGCGGGTTCCAGGTAACGTACGACAGCGGGCTGCAGACCAACAATCCCGGACAGTTCCCGTATCACGGGCCGTCGTCGACGCCGACGATCATCTCGTACAACACCGGCCACTACGGCGACGGGGTTCTCGACACGTGGTTCCG
>Ga0302325_10005475_pt1 | contig 28838 bp, 14 predicted proteins | sample Palsa_T0_2_FD_201948 | JGI IMG/M metagenome (GOLD analysis project Ga0302325, IMG submission 201948) | Peat permafrost microbial communities from Stordalen Mire near Abisko, Sweden - Palsa_T0_2 | ecosystem: Environmental > Terrestrial > Soil > Palsa > Peat permafrost | place: Sweden: Abisko...
TGAACGCCACTGAGTAGACCTCGTCATTGACGCCCCCGTCACTGTTGCCGGCGAGGGGGGTTCCGATCTGCTGGTGGGTGGCCACATCCCACAACCGCACCGTGCCATCGCCATCGCCGGTGGCCAGGGTTTTGCCGTCCGGGCTGAACGCCACCGACAAGACGCCGCCGGTGTTGCCGGCGAGGGGGGTTCCGATCTGCTGGTGGGTGGCCACATCCCACAACCGCACCGTGTCATCGCTGCCGCCGGTGGCCAGGGTTTTGCCGTCCGGGCTGAACGCCACCGAGGAGACCCCGCCACCGGTGTCCCCGTCACTGTTGCCGGCGAGGGGGGTTCCGATCTGCTGGTGGGTGGCCAGATCCCACAATCGCACCGTGCCATCGCCGCCGCCGGTGGCCAGGGTCTTGCCGTCCGGGCTGAACGCCACCGAATTGACGCCGCCGGTGTGGCAGGTGAGGGTGGCGATACCGACAATGCTGGGCACATCCCACAACCGCACGGTGTCATCGCTGCCGCCGCTGGCCAGGGTCTTGCCGTCCGGGCTGAACGCCACCGTCCCGACCGCCATGTCCGGGTCACTGCTGCTGGTGAGGGGGGTCCCGATCTGCTGGTGGGTGGCCACATCCCACAACTGCACCGTGCCGCCGCTGCCGCTGGCCAGGGTTTTGCCGTCCGGGCTGAACGTCACCGAGGAGTCCCCGTCACTATTGCTGGTGAGGGGGGTTCCGATGTGCTGGTGGGTGGCCACGTCCCACAACTGCACCGTGCCATCGCCGCCGCTGGTGGCCAGGGTCTTGCCGTCCGGGCTGAACGCCACCGCCCAGACTATGCCGGTGTGGCTGGTGAGGGGGGTCCAGATCTGCTGGCGGGTGGCCACATCCCACAACCGCACTGGGCCACCGCCGCCGCTGGCCAGGGTCTTGCCGTCCGGGCTGAACGCCACAAAGGAGACGCCGAGGTTGTGGCTGAAGAGGCTGCTGAGGGGGGTCCCGATGTGCTGGTGGGTGGCCACGTCCCACAACCGCAGGGTGGAAACGCTGCCGGTGGCCAGGGTCTTGCCGTCCGGGCTGAACGCCACCGAGGAGACCCCGTCACCGGAGTCCCCGTCACCGGAGCCCCCGTCACTGTTGCCGGTGAGGGGGGTTCCGATCTGCTGGCGGGTGGCCACGTCCCACAACTGCACCGTGTCATCGTTGCTGCCGCTGGCCAGGGTCTTGCCGTCCGGGCTGAACGCCACCGACAAGACGCCGCCGGTGTGGCTGGTGAGGGGGGTTCCGATCTGCTGGCGGGTGGCCACATCCCACAACCGCACCGTGCCATCGCTGCTGCCGCTGGCCAGGGTCTTGCCGTCCGGGCTGAACGCCACCGAATTGACGCTGCCGGTGTGACCGGTGAGGGCCGCGATCCCGGGACGTGCGGCAGCGGTCAGCATGGCATAGCGGGCGTCGCTGGTGGGGTGGAGGCGCCATGCGGCGATGCTTTCCAGTTTGGAGAGGACCGGGTTGGTGTCACCCAGGTTTTCGCTCTGGCTGATCAACTGGTCGGAGACCGCGACGTCACGCTGCTGTGTGGCAACGGTCGCATAATTGAAAGCAGCAACTGCAAAGACCGACGCAACAAGGGTAAAGACCACTAGGACCGAGAGCACCGCAGCCCTTCTGCGGCGCTGGTTGCGCAGTGCCTTCCGAGAAGCGCGGACGTATCGCCCGGCCGCATCGTTGTCCGCCTCGGCCTGTGCTGGCCAGTCGAGCCACTCAGCAGCCCGGGCCGTGGTCGCCTGGTCGAGCAGGCCTCCGTTCCCTTGATCCCAGTCTTTTGCCTGGCGTTCAAGCCTTGTCTCCAGGAGAAGGTCTTCCTGGTGGTCCTCGACCGCTTTGGCCAGTGTGGGCCAGGCTGTGATGAGCTTGTCGTGAGCCAGCCGGACCGAGCGGCCTGTGCTGTTCAGGTTCTCGTCGTCGGTCCCGGTGAGAAGGCGCTGGTCCTCGAGCGTGCCCACGATCGCGGTCTCCGCCGGATCCAGCCGATTCCGGGTGATCGGCCGCCCTGTGGGAGCACGGTCCTCGCTGAGCACGACGAAGCGCGGCAGAAGGCGGCCGAGCACCGGCCCGCTGCCTTCCGGGAGCAAGGACTCGGCAGTTGCTGCATGTTTCTCGATGGCGCCTTCGATGCGGCCGACTTGCTCGTAGTCGGCTTCGGTGATGGTGGACCGGCGGTCGCTGGCGGAAAGGTCGTACATCTCGCGGAGCGTGAAGGCCAGCAGAGGCAGCGCGTCGACGGTTTCCCCGCTCCCCCGCGCAGCGTCTCGGGCAAGGCGTGCGGCGAGGCCGGCTTCGAAGGTGAGGCCGGCGCGCCCAGCCGGGCCCTCGATGACAGCCGGCAACCGGGAGGCCTCGATCAGATGGACCACAAAGAGGTTGCTGACCATGCCACCAATGAGTGGCAGCCGCTGCAGCTCGTCGAGGTGGTCGGTGCGGACGCTCATCACGACCGTGGCTCTCGAGCCGGTCCCCAAGCCGCTGTTGAGAACGGGGAGCAGCTCGTCGCGCTCGCCGGGCTTGGTGACCGTTGTGAGCTGTTCTGCCTGGTCCAGGGGGATGAGCAGCCGCCTGGAGCGCGGCTCGGTGTGGTCCAGCAGCCACTCGGCCACCACGGCGAGGCCATCGCGGGCCAGCCGGTCCTTGCAGTCCGCCTCCGTTATCTTCTGCGGAGCCAGTGCCACCAGCCCTCTGACGAGCTGATCGAGAGGTCTGATCCCTGGCTCGAAGGGGTCGGCAACGGCCCAGCCCGTTTCCGGGCGGGACAGCTGAGCAAGCAGACCAGCACGCAGAAGTGAGGATTTCCCGGCGCCCGAGGGACCGACCATGACCAGCAGGTCACCGTCGCACTTGCCCAGGCTCGCATTGGTGCGGCGGACAAGATCCCTTACCTCGTCCTTCCGGCCGAAGAAGACGTCGGCATCGCGGGCCTCCATCGCGACCAGGCCCGGGAAAGGACAGCGATCGGGAGGCCACGGCGTCCTGACACCCGCGCGGGCGGCCGCCTCGTTCCATCGCCTGTCGTGAGCATGGAACTCGTGGTTGTCATCTATTACCTTCTTCAGGTCCGCTTCGACGCAGGACCATGGGACCGCCAGAGCACCCTCGGGTGCCGCGACGTCCTTGCTCGCCACGACGACCCCGCAGACCTGGCCCGAACTCAGGTTCAGCACCGGGCCACCGCTCATGCCCGGCTCGACCTTGTCCGAGGCCAGGTCCAGGTAGGCCGTGGGGTCGGTTCCCTGCTGGCCACGGTAGGCAAGCTTGACCGGCGTCAAGCGCACCGAGCCACCCTGCTCCGGGTAACCAAACGCCTGGAACTCATCAGCCGGGCTCGGCCACTTGGTTCCCAGCGCGACGCAAGGGTGGTCCCCGAAACAGGCCCGGTCCGCGTGGTCCAGGTCCAAGATGGCAATATCCGGATAGCCCGTCAAAGCCTCGATGGGCCGCCCGCGGTCATTCAGTAGCATGCGGCCGGCCACGCGGATCTCCACCGGGTCGTGGCCGTCTCGCTCCCACACCACGGACACGTCGTCGTCACCGACGACGTGCGCGCACGTGAGGACCTTGCCCGGAGCCACGAAGAAACCGGCACCGGACCTATCCCCGGCCCTGACCCGCACCGTGCATTCCCGCAGCAGGTCCTCCGGCGCCCTAGCCATTGCCCTGCCCGTTCTTCTCCATGGGCGCCGACCACTCCAAGGTGACCGTGAGCGAGGCGTCCGCTTTGCCGCTGACCAGGAGGGCCGTCAGCTTGCCCGGTTCGGCTACGAGACCGAACTTCAGCTCGACGGTCGCTCTGCTTGGGCCAGCAACCTGGAGCTTGTCGACCACCGCAGAACCGAGCTCACCAAGTGAGCCCAGAACATGGTCGAAGCCGAACTTGGCCGGCAAGGCGACATTGGCCATACCACCGCTGTTGTTCGTCTCGGCCGCCTCGACGAACATCGTGGCCCCATTGGCCAGCTCCACCCGCACCATGTGGATGCCTTCAGCGTCCACGCCCCATCACCTGCCTCTCCCGCCCCGCTTCACAAAACCGGGCCCGACCTCAACAAATACCTAGAGTAGTGGATCATGCACGTTTAGTAGAAAGTACTGTGCGGCGCCGGGAGAACATGGCCCGATCCCGGACACCACCCGCCGCCGGTAAAGCCCCAGGCCGCGAGACCGCGCCGATTACGTGGAAGCCGCCTGCGGACACCTCATCCGGATCACAGCGGCGCACGGAATCCGCCACGTAGAGCTGGACGGCTGACGGCCCGAGTGTCGAGGTCCACTTGGCGGACCGCAGGCCACAGCGCTCGCCGTCGCCACCCTGAATCGGACGCGACATCCGCTGTAGGTCCGACGGAATTTCATCCCGTCCTCACTGCCCGTAAGGATGGGCTGGGGCTCTTGAACGTTCGTTGACGCCAGCGCGTGGTCGGCGTTCGTGCTAGCTGTGCGAGTTACCAGGTAAAGAAACCGTTTTCAGCGGGATGAAATGCGCTCCTGAAGCGTCGCATACAGGCTGTGAAGGATTGGGTGCGGCTGCCGACGTGATGACGCCGGGAAGTATTGGTAGGTCTGTGACGGAAGGCAGCAGGCGTGCCACGACAGAACCGGCGTTCGGCGGCCGAGCCGAAGGAGCTTTGGCCAGGAGTTCGCAGACAAGTACGTCGACCGCTACGGACACCTCTGGCCGGATAGGCCGCACGGAATCGGGCTCCCGTGAGAGATGGGCTTCAACCTCGGCCACTGGATCGGGAGCAGAGAGCCACTGGATCGGGAGCAGAGAATATCGGGAGCAGAGAGAATACAGTCGTGCCCGTCAGCAACTCGTAAAGCAGGCACCCTGCGGAGTAGAGGTCGCTGGCCGACTCGGCCTGATGACCCTCGGCTACCTCGGGCGCCATATAGGAGGCTGTCCCGGGGAGTTCACCGGCTCGCGTGATCTGCGAGAACTCGCCGGGTGCCAGAGCCACAGCGAGGCCGAAGTCGAGGACTTTGACAGATCCATCGGGGCGGATCACGACGTTTGTCGGCTTGAGGTCCCGGTCGACGAGCATCTGCTCGTGGGCGGCGGCGAGTACGGCGCACGCTTGCGCGACGATCGCCGCAGCCCACGGGATCGGTACCGGAACGACCTCTGCGATGAGGTCGGCGATCGTGACGCCTTCCACGTGCTCTATGACCATGAACAGCTCGCCCTGGTCGGTACCGAAGTCGTAGAGGATGGCCGAGCCGTGCGGTGATGCGGGCTTCCCGGTTGAACCTTCGCATCGCGTCCGCGTCCCGGCGCTTGCCCGGGCGGATCAGCTTGGTCACGATCTTCCGGTTGAGCCGCCGGTCGGTGCCTTCCCAGAGCGTGCCCATGCCGCCCGACGTGACAGGCACCGCTAGCTCGTAGCGCCCGAGGATGACCCGCATCAGGCAGGCAGCTCCGTGGGCAGGAACGGGCTCGGCCGGCCGTGCCACGAGATCACGAGCGAGTCCCTGGCCCGCGTTGCGGCGACGAACAGCAGCGACCGCGCCTGCTTGATCTCCCGCTGATAATGGAGCGGATCGCTATCCCGCAACCCGTCAGTGCGGGCGGCGGGGATCACGCCATATCCGACGTCCGCCACGATCATCTGCTGGTATTCGAGCCCCTTGAAGCGGTGCAGTGTGCCGATGTGCACCGCGTCGGGCTTACGTGGCCCGTCCGCTCCTATCGAGGTGGCGAGAACCCCGTGTTCGTTCAGGTATTTCTCCGCTTCGGGCATCAGGCGCCGCTCAGGCACGGCGACGCCGATTGAGACCGGCGTCCCGTCAGCTGGCAACCACTCCTTCACCTGCCGAAGTATCCCGGCCAGCTCCTCCTCCCAGCTGATGGCGGCGCGGAATTGGGGGCGCGGCCCGCGGAGCACGGACCGATATCCCTCCAAACTGTCGTTTCCCCCGTCCAGATCGTCCCACTCCTCGCTGCCCAGCAGCCCTTCAGCGATGGTCAGGATCTCGTGGGTGCTGCGGTAGCTGAGTGTCAGCCTGGTCGAGCGCCCGCGTATGGAAATTCCGAGGCTGCCGAGCGAGACGTAGCTGTCGTAAATCCGCTGGTGGGTGTCCCCGGCCAGAAACATATCGTTTGGGCCGGACGCGGTCATGGCGCGAAGGAGCATCCAGTGCGCGGCGCTCAGATCCTGGGCTTCGTCCACCACGACGTGATGGTAGCGGTGCCCCTTCACCGGAACCCGTTCCCTTTCGACCAGAGAGGCGCGGGCCGCTACCTGACGGAACGTCCACAAGTTGCGTTCGGTGAGTCGTTTCGTGAACTGCTCGATCAGCTGCCAGACCGCTGCACGCTGCATGCGGTTCAGGGCTCTGCCCCGCCCGGCGCGGCGGGCGCGGAAGTACTCTTCCCGGGAGGTGAGGGCTTGCCCAAGGACGACCTGAGACCATTCATCGTGCAGGAATTGGGCATCCCAGCGTTCCTCGCCCAGCTCGAGCAGCATGTCAGCCCACAGATCTACCGCCCGCGAGTCGTCCATCCAGTGCCGCCGCGTGCCCGGTTCGGCTTCGGTAACGACCTTCGAGGCGAGACTGTCGATGTTGATGACGTCGACGCGATCCAGGATCTCCCGCCCGGCCAGCTCCAGCAGCCTGCTGCGCAGGTCAGCGGCGAGGCTCTTGTTGAACGTGGTGAACAGTACGTCCTTGCCATCACCGGCCGGCAGCCGGTCGACCAAATGTTTCACTCGGTGCAGGGCGACGATCGTCTTGCCGGTTCCCGGACCGCCGCTGACCCGCGCCGGCCCGTTGTAGGAACGGTCGACGATCTTGCGCTGGAGCGGGTGCAGGAAGACCTGCCAGCGGGCGAAATCCCCTGCCAGGACCGCCTGGAGCGCCACGTCGTCGGTCGTCACGAGTGTCGCGGGACGGGTCAGCGCCGTCTCGAAGTCGGCCACGTCGACCGGTTCGTCGGCGCGCACCGGCGCGGTCACCTGCTCGAGAACTTCCTCCGGGCTAAGCCCGTCATGCAGCGCGAGCAGTACCTCCGCGGTCAGCGCAGGCGCGTACTCCGTCAGGCCGAGCAGTTCGTCCTCGCTGGTGATCTTGACGATCAACGGCAGCAGTGGCTCCGCGACACCGAGCTCGAGTAGCTGCTCCGAAGAGTAAGCAGCGAACAACGCGTCGGGCACCACAGCCGGTGCTGGCGCGGCTCTAGGTGAGAGTACCGCGTCCGCGGAGCCGACCACATCGATGAACTCGATACCGCCGGAGACCGGGTTGACGAGGAAGGCGTACCGGTCGAGATTCTCATAGACCGAACCGCGCGGCTTGACCGCGACCAGCAGGTACTCCGTTCCGCTCACCTGCAACAGCAGCGCACGGTAGTCCGCCGTCACCCGCGCCGAGTACAGCCGGGAGTTGCCGGCGAGCTGCTTGAACTGCAGGCCGTTACTGTCGGGATCTTCACGGAACTTGCGCTGGAAGTCGTAGATCGCGCCCTTGACCGCCCGGGGCAGCTTGAGGATCTCCTTGTCGGCCTTATCGAGCAGCCGTAGCTGGACGCTCATGAGTCTCCTCCCGGGATGCGAAGGCCTAGCTCGTCAGGGGGCCAGTCGCCGGGCAACCGGGCGTCCCAGCCTGCCGCGTTATAGGCCGCGATGCAGTCCGTTGCCTCCGGACCAGGAGCGATGATCGCGCACCGCTGAGCGGGCCAGGCAAGCTCGGCTTGCCACGCCTGATCCCCCAGTTCATAACCGATCTGGTCCGGCTGCGGGGCGGTTACACCTCGCTCGGCGAGAGCGTGGATGAGGATCTCGACCTCGGGTGCCAGCACGTCGTACACCGCAGCCCACTGCTGGTCAACCGCGAGGCCCGACGAGGGCGCCGACCGCATTGCGCCCAGCATGGACAGCTCGGCCTCGCTGACATCCTGGTCGGCCAGGATGAGAGATGACGCCAGCCCGGCACCGCCGGCCGCAGCGAGGGCAGACGGGTCAAAGCCGTCCAGCCTGGTCCAGCTGAGCTGTACCCCGTCCCCGCCTCCGTCATCCAGAAACTGGATGAGGTTCCCCCAGTAAAGCCAGGCCGCCCAGCGCCGCTCGTGGGCCTCTCCGTCGGCCGTGATCGTCTCCCGCCGGTCGTCGATCACGACGAGGGCGCTCCAGGTGCCCAGGGGTGCGGTCTCGGGATCCCTGCGACGCGCATCGATGATGACCGTGACCGGGCAGCCGCCCGCGTCCGCGGTGCGAACAATCGTGACCGGGCCGTCACCGCCGGAGAGAAGCGGTTGACCGTTAAGAGCCGACCGGATTCGTTCCGGCACATCCGCTTCATCTCCCCTAACCGCGACGGCCCCCGGCTGCCCCAGCAGTCCGGCGACCGCGGCCTTCGCGCGGCGTGACCATGCCGCGCGGCTGGGATCGGAGAGGAAGGCGAACAGGGTCTGCACTGGGGGAATCCAGATGAGCCCGGGCAGTTCGGCCGGGTCGCCGCCGAGCTGGGCGTACGCGCTGCGCGCGGTCGCTTCCGCGTTGCCCTGGTAGGGGTGCCACGGCTCATGCTTCCCGCCAGTGTCTCCGGCCGCCGCGTTGACGTCATCCCAGTTGAGCTGGAACACGACTGTGCCCTCGGCGCGGAGCTGTATCCGTTGGTCGGCGTCGCTCGCGAGCCGGTTCTTGTCGGGGGCCGCGTGGTAGGCGTAGCCGTCGAGGTAAACGGCGACGGTCAGCGGCGCGGCGTCGACCCGTTTGAACAGCACATCCGGACGCGTGCCCTCAATGGTGTTCTGCAGGGTCACCTGCCAGTGCACGAGCTGCCCGTCCGGTCGGCTGATGTGCAGGTCAGCTGTCCGGTATCCGTCCAGTACAGCGCCACGGCGATACAGAACGGACCCGGCTGACCAGGCGGCCCAGTCTTCGAGTGCCTTGGCGAAGCGGGCCTCAAGCTCACTCTCCACCTGGTCCCACAGCGAGATGTGGCCAGTGTCCGGCACGCTGGCGGTGGCCCAGTCGTCGAGGAGCTCATCCAGCATGCGGAGTGCCTCGGCCCGCGATACGAGGGCGAATTTGTCATCGCCGATGTGGCCGAGCAGGCAGCGGTGACAGGCACGCTTGCCCTCGTCCTGGCAGGGGCAGTCCGCGACGATGCGACGGGCATGATCGAGCACGTCACGGAATTCGCCCTGGTCAGCGAGCCGCTGCAGGTAGCCGGTGCCACGCGGCAGCGTGTCGTGCAGGACGAGGAAGCGCCGTCGCCTGCCGGTCTCCTGGTCGGGCATGGTGGCGGCCACCACATCGAGGTGGTCGGGGTCGCCGCCGTACTTCGCCGCGACGCCCGCCATCAGCGCGGCGGCGAACGACGCCATCCGCTCCTCGATCAGCGCGGTCGCGACGGGCACCAGGATGCGCAGCGCTTCGGTGTCCAGCTTGTGAGCGAGGACGAGGTCGGCGTGCTCACCGACGCTGCGGCGCTGCGGGCACCAGGGCCTGTGGTGGCTCGGGGAGGTATCGAACCCCGAGCTGACCAGTGGATCCTGGTTGCCGTGGCCCTGGGGCTGCTCGATGGCGGTACCCCCGCAGGAAAGGCAGGCGTAGAACGGGCTGATCCGCGTCTCCTCCCCGGCGAAGAAGTCATTCGCTGGGCGATCCGCCCGGGCGACACCGAGGTTGAAGTGCCGGACGATCGCGTGCCTGGTGTAGTCCACGCCGAAGGTCGCGTTCGCGTGCCGCCAGGACCCGGCTTCGATGTCGTCGAGGTGGACATCGACGGCGATCGCCTGCTCGTAGTAGGTCCGCTGCCGGTCGTCGTCATCGTCGGCGATCCGGGCGTCATCGCGTCTGTCGTGAGAGGTAACGCGAACTGGCTTGAGCACCTTGTGAAGAGCGCCTACGTCGCCGATCCGCGGGTTTCCGCAGCGCGGGCAGGGCCTGGTGTCCTGAGCGTCGAGGCCCTCGCGGACGAATCCGCACTGCTGGCAGACCCGCCAGTTTTCCCACGCCGGCCGATCCTTGGTACCAATGTCGAGGCCGGAGACGTCGTGCCGGTAGCCGCGGATGTAGAAGTGATTGCCAGGAGCCAGTTCGGTCAGCGCGTGGCTGGCAGGGCGACTGTACTCACGCAGCTCACTGTGGTATTGCCGCCCCCCTTCCTCGTCTTCCTCTTGCCAGGTGAGTGTGGCCTCCAGGGTGGTCGACACGTCGATCAGCGTGTAGTTCGGCAGCAGCCCGAGGTCTACGAGGGCACCGTGAGCGTCGGCACGGCCGATCTCGCCGATACGCTTCTGGACTCCGCGCCGTTCGCCGGCGAGCTCCCGCCGGTAGCCGCGCTGGACAGGGTCCGATTCGATGAGCTCGCTCGTCGCCTTGTCGATATCGGTCAGGCGATTGCGCAGATCCTCCAGGCGGCGGTTCCATGTTTCTTCAGCCTCGTCGGCTTTAGCCTTGAGGCCTCTTTCGGCGAATTCGCGGAGTTCTTCCCTCGCGGCGTCGTCGACGTACCGAGGGAACAGGCCAAGGAAGCCGTCGGCTAGGCGGCCGGCGCCGTCTGTGTCACCAGTGGCAGCGGTGACGAGGCGGCGGAGCCAGCCGGACTCGCCGAACAGGACGGAGGCACGCCGCGGCATCGGCAGTACGCTGGGGAGCTGCTCACGGGCGGCGAGGTCGGCCAGGTGGGCGACGTACTGGCGCCGCAGGATCTCGATGGCCGACAGGTAGCAGCCGGGCGGTACGATCTCGCCTGCAATCATCTGCCGTGGCTCGGCGAAATAGTACTGCTCGCGGGCCCGCCGATCGGCGAACGTGACGAGGAACGCGTTCCCGCTGCGCCGCCCGGCGCGGCCGACGCGCTGCACGTAGTTGGCTGGCCGCCTCGGCACCGAGGCGAGGATGACGGCGGACAGCTCGCCGATGTCGATGCCGAGCTCCAAAGTGGGGGTGCACGACAGGACGTTTGGGTCGTTGTAGCGGGCGCCGTCGCGGAAGGCGCGCTCGACCTGCTCCCGCTGGGCACGCGACATCGCGCCGATGTGCTCGGCGGTGACGACCTTGTAGGGCAGTGCCCGAGTGTACAGGTCACGGTAATAATCGTCGTGGTGGCCCCGGGAGTCCTGCTGGGCGGTGAGCCTGCCGGTGCAGCGGTAGCGCGGGCAGGGGCAGCCAAGCCAGTCCTCGCGCCGCTCCGGGGGCACGACCTGCTCCCAGTAGCAGGTGTCGCAGCTGAGGGTGGCCGCCTGCACCTCGCCGTCACCGAGGCACCGGACCCGGATGTGGCCGGGCTGAAGGCCATAAACACGGGTGCCCCCGTCGTCCGCGACGCGGACGCTGATGACTCCCTCGTCCGCGAGCAGGGTGAGAAGGCGAGGCAGGTAGGCGGCGGCCGCGTCCGGCGGGATGTCCAGGCAGCGGGCGGTCCAGTCGGCGTACCAGCCCTGGCGGGTGCTGACCACGTCGAACTCGGTGCGCTCCTTTCGCTGGCCGAGCAGGAACGCAGGCGCGGACACCCCGCGCCTGGTCCGCGCCGACAACGGGAACGCAGGCATGCCGTCGGGGCGGTTGCCCCAAATCGTGCCCCAGCGGCGGGTGCCGGCCCGCCCGATCCAGGCGTTCAGCCAGTGGTGGCGGATGCCGCCGCTCACCCGGAGACGTTCGAGAATGCCGCGGATGAGGATAGTGAAGTCCGCGGGTTCCGGCAGCCCGGTCAGCCTCGTGTCCGGGCTGGCGACCATGACGTCCTTGGCGAGGGCGGCGATCCGCGCGGGGTCGTCGATGACCACCTCAGTGGCTGCGGTACGGGTGAGCTCAAGTGTGCGGCCCTGCCGGGAGCGCAGCCCGAACTCGAGGACCACTTGGAACGCGAGCCGCTCGCTGATCAGCCGCCAGGTGTCCGCGTCGCCTTGGGTTTCGCCGGCCAACAGTGCATCCACCTCGGAGCGGCCCTGCAAGTCAGGCGGGACCACGGCGGGCAGCCACTGCGGGTTGGATGCGTTCGCGATCACATCAGCGATGAGATCGTTCAGCGAAGCCTGTCGGCTCGAATTCTTTTCCAGCACAGCCGCTAGGAGCGTGCGGAGTGAGAAGGAGTACGAGCGGCTGGCGACGAACCCGGCGCGGTGGGCGGCATCCTGCACCGAGTCGTTGAACAGGAGCGTCTTCTTCGGGTGCGCGAGCTGACCGCCGGTGAACAGCTCAGTGATCGCCACCGAGGCAAGGCTGGCCAGGCCCGCGCCGAGGAACCGGGTGCCCTCATCCATGTCGCAGGCCGGGCAGCGGTCCCGCTCGGCGGCGCGGGTGCCTTCTCGGTCGTGCCGCAGGTCACCAAGGACGAAGACACCGTCAGGCCGCCGCCTGTCACCCGCCTCGCCGATACCGGTGTCGCGGGCCGGGTTGAGCGGGCGGACGCGGCGACCGTCCGGTTCGAGCACCAAGACCGCCGGGACGCCGCGCTGGCCGACCGCGCACGCATCAGCTTCCTCGACCGTAGCGGCAATGAAGGCGCGCACGAGGCGCTTGTCGGAGACAGCGGCCCGGTAGATCTTCTGCGGATCGCTGACCAGGGCCTGCGGCTCTCTTTCCGGCGAGATGGCGGCCCAGCCGGACCGGCCACAGTGTCGGCAATAGATGGCGGGCAGCGACTCGCGCGGCGTGCCGCCGAGGGTGGACTCGGCCTCGGGGGCGGCCTCCCCATACCAGCCGAACGCCGGGCGGTCGCTGATCAGCCGCACGATGCGGCTCAGCGGTCTGATCCACAGGTGGGTCTCGATGTGCAGGAACGGGCGGCCGTCCGGAGCACGCGCGATCGACAGCAGCGCGGTGAACCTGGCAAGGGCGGCAGCGACCGCCGTCGGCGACTGCCGGAAGGCCGCACCCCAGCTATAGGGTCCTTTGCGGGGTAGGTCTTCGAGGATCTCGGACGAGGTCGATGGTTTGTCACCCAGGACCTCGATCAGCGCGTGGGTAAGGATGTGCCGGCGGAGCACCTGACCGAGCTCTTCCGGTGTGCGGTCGGCCTGCCCGGTGATTAGCTCGGCGACCCGCTTCATGGTGGGCGGATCGAGCCTTGGGTCCGGGAGGGCAGCCAGGTCCATGGGATCCGGCATCGGCAGGCCGTAGTCGACGGGGCCGAGGAAGTCGCGAGGCGCCTGGCGCTGCTCGCCGATTACCGAGCCCTCAGGGAACGGGGTGCCGAAGACCTGCTCGGCGACCTCGCGAACTGCTTCGGTACTGCCTGCCGTCTCGCCCAGAGTTGCGCTGGTGGCCACCGGGCAGATTCGGCCGAGCGGCTTGCCGGGTTCGGCGTGACCGGTAGCGGCCGCGAGCCTGCGCAGCAGCATCGCGACGTCGGTGCCCTGCGCGCCGTCGTAGGTGTGGAACTCGTCGACGACGACGTACCGGATGTCGGCGTCCCGCCACAACGGCAGGTCGTCTGCGCGCTGCAGCAGCAGGTCGAGCATCTTGTAGTTAGTGATCAGGATGTCCGGGGGGTCCCGGCGGATGTCGGCCCGCTCGGTCAGCACCCGGGCATAGGTGGTGTCCGGCCGCTCGCCGATGTAAAGCCCCGCCGTCACGCCGTGCAGGTCGCTAGTGGTCAGGAGCTTGTTGAGCCGGTCCGATTGGTCGGTGGCGAGGGCGTTCATCGGGTACAGCAGGACCGCCTTGACGCCTGGCTTCGCGACCGCGCGCGCGCGGCGGCAGTGATCGAGAACGGGGATGAGGAACGCCTCGGTCTTCCCCGACCCCGTGCCGGTCGTGATCAGCGTCGGCTCCGGTTGCCGATCCTTGCTGTTCAGGCGGTGCCACGCCTGAACCTGGTGCAGGTACGGGAGCGGATGGTCCGGAGCCCAGTCCAGGGCCTGCCGCCAGTCCGCGCCCGCGTGCGTGAACGGAATCCTGATCCGCAGGTACGGCCCGCGGAACATGCCCTGCCGCGAGTCGTCCAGAAACCGCTCGAGCCCCTCCCGGGCGGGCCGGTCCGCCAGCGCGAACGTCGTGGTGAGGTACTGGATGAGGTTCCGCTTAAGCTCCTCAGCAGCGAGAGTGGGCCTCACGACGTCGTCCCTTTCATGCGCTCGGCAAAGGCAGCGTGCGCCTGGCGATACTCGGCGATGCGGTCGGCCTTATAGAACGGGGGCGTGTACCCGTCCGGGGGTGGGTTCTTCGCCGGGTTCTCCAGGTAAGACTGGAACTGCTCCCAGTGCTCCTTGGTCTGGCCAGTCCCGTACGTGTTCCAGTTCCCGGCGATCTTCCGGCCCGCGGCATCGAACCAGGTGAATTCTTCGTAGTCGCTGAGGACCGGGTATCGGGCGGAGTAGATGGCCTCTAGTTGCTCTTCGGTGATTCCGAGCCAGACGGCGACCAGGGCGTCTATCTCTACCAAGGCGGCGCGCCGCTCGTACTCGGTGCGAAGCGGGGTAGCGCGCTCCCACGCTGGGGCGATGTGACCGAGAGTGGCGATGTCTGGCCAGTCGACGACCCATCGCTCGGCCGGCCATGCGTCCTCGTAAAGCTCGGTCCACAGGTCGGCGTAGGCAGTAGTGAGGCAATTGAGGCGTAGGATGCGGACGATGAGCGAGGTGGCTAGTTTGTGACTGCTGTCGGGTGCAGGCATAGCGCGGACATTCTTCACGTCGAGATGCTCTGTCTTCGTTATCCGCAGCAGGTAATCCATGGCCACCCCAGCCAGGAACCCGGCTGCTAGCACGGTGTCCCGGTTGGTCGGCAGTGCCATGCTACGAACGCCGTGGATGTGCGCAGGGCCTGGTGGATAGATCGCCGCAAAGAGACTCCTCTCATTGGCCTGCGGGATCATCTCGCGCCATAGGACTCGATAGAAATCGGTGTATCGACGCTTCTCACCCGGTTCATGCTTGTCCACCCAGAGGTCCTGTGCGCTTCTGTAGGCCTCCACGTCAGTCGCGCGTATGTACTCTGAACGGGGAACCGCATCAACAGAAAGTGCCACAAGGTCCACCAGTGGCCAGTAGGAATTGTCCCCAGTGGGCTGCTTGAAAAATGGCGTAGCTACGCCAATTTGCGCGCCCTTTAGAATCACGTCTGACCAGGACTCTGGAGCCTGCAGTTCTGCTCGAATTAGCCCTTCTTTCTTAGCGTTGGATTCGTGATATCCGGACGAGATTCGGGGTTTGTCGCCGAATCGGCGCTCAACTTTGCCCAGCGCGGCAATAGCGCCCTGCTCTTCCGTCGTTACTGGGTTCAACAATTTGGCGTGTTGGATCTGTTGATCCGCACTTCCCGAAAGGAGTTGCCACGAGGCGAGCAATTCGGCGTTGACGCGAATCAAACGTCCCGGATGGGGCCGCGCATCCCAGTCGCCCAGGTACTTGATACCTGGCATTCCAGACTCTCCATCCCAGCCGTCTGGGAGAACGCCGGCTTCGGCGAAAGCGATCGACCTTGGCAACTCGGCGGCATCCATCAGCCAGCTGGCGTGCATGAAATCGATTTGATGCGGGCTCGCATATATATGCAACCCGAAGTTCACATTCCGGCTGACAGGCTCTGGAAAGAATCGGTTGCCTTTATTAGCAAAGTCTCCATGTATCCGCAGTCTCTTGTATGCCTCCGCGCGCAGAAATCTCTCCGCCTCACCGACAAAATGGGTGTCAGGGTGCAGCAGTCCAATGGTGCCCAATCGACCAATACTGCGCCATGTTCTGATCATCATGGCCCGATATAGGTCCGGTTGGGTACCGGCTATCAGGTCATAAGTGACGACATTGCCGATAAAGGCTTCCATGCCAGTCTGGTATGTCAACTCGGCCAAGAAAAAATTCCGCGCTGTCGCCAGCGACAACAGCTCCGCCTTGTGGCTCCTGTGCACGGGGGCTGGCGGCTTCCCTTGTAGCTCAAACCATGGATCCAGTTCGGCCAAGACCGAGTTTTCCTCCCAGGTAGGCCGAACCCAGGGAGGGTTACCTACTTGGAGATCGAAGCCGCCGTCGGCGAAGACCGAAGCGAAGCGGAGTTCCCAGTGAAAGAAACCCTGGCCCGATGCGATCTGCTCCACTGTGTCGAGCCACGGGAAGCGTTCGCCTAGGCGATACACCGGGTCCATATGCATGTAGAAGGCGGACTCCAGTTTGTCTTCGTACTCCTCCATTTCGGAGAGGGAGGTGAAGTGGCTGGCTAGGGAGTCGGGGGCGACGTCCTGGCGGCCGAGGAGGGCCTCGGCGAAGTCGAGCCAGTCGTCGAGGTTCGCCAGGGGGACTGGGCGGTGGTCGACGGGAGCGGGCTTCCGGCGGGGTGTGCGAGGGACCGCTTCGGCGAGGCTGAGCTGCTTCGGGGACTCGCCGAAGAGAGAGTCCGCCTCCCACACCACGGGGAACGCGGGGTCCGGTGCTACGGGGACCGGGGCCGGTTCCGGGGTCCTAGTCGGCGGCGTGTTCTTGTACGCCGTGTCCGAGCCGTCGAGCAGCGGCGCCTTGTCGACCGGCCAGAACCAGAGGGCGCACCATGTGTCCATGACGGTCTTCAGACGCCAGTACGGGGTACCGGGCGTCGTCAGGTCGGCGACGATCTTGTCGCGCGGGATCGCCTCCTGCGCGCGCGGCAGATCCTTCGCGCCCCAGACGTCGATCTGGCGGCTGATCTCGCGTTCGGAGATGCAGAGGCGCTCAATGACGAGGGACCACAAGTACTCGGCGCGGACCGACAGGGCCTGCAGTCGCTGGACCTGGGAGAGCTTGTGGCCCTTGGACTTCTTCTCCGACGGTGCCCTGCGGAGCTGCCTGCGCCACGCACCGAGCTGCTTCGCCTGGTCGGGGGCGAGCTGCTTGGCCTCCTTCTCGTCTGCGACCGCGCCCCACCCCTTGGCCGGGAGCAGGAAGTGGTGGACGTGGCCGAACGGTATCTTTCCCGCTCCGAACGGGTGATCCACCGGCGCGGTGTCGAGCCACGCTCCCTTCGTGAGCGCATGCGCCGGGTACAGGCGGCGCCCCGCGCCGATGAGAGAGTTGCCGCGGACCAAGTGCAGGCCGAACCAGGGGGCCTGCAGCCCCCGGTGCATCACGTTCAGCCAGACCGACACCTCGGCCAGCTCGACCGCGGTCTCGTTGAGGTCGACGCCGTAGCAGTTGTGCAGTGCGATGTATGCCTTGACCCGTTGCAGCGCGAGAGCGCGCTGTTCGGGATCGAGCCGGTCGCGGGTCTCTTCCTCGCACAGCCGCAGATAGAGCGCAGCGAGCTGGTCGATGGCCTCGTTGAGGAACGCGCCGGAGCCCAGGGCCGGCTCGCAGACCCGCCAGTGGAGCACCTCGGCGGCGGTGACCGTGCCGCCCTGCTCCTTGACCCGCTGCTCTAGGGCGAGCTGGACGGTGACCGAGGTCAGCGACTGGGGGGTGTAGTAGGAGGCGCTGGTCTGCCGGTCCCGCCCGGCGAGGCGGTAGACGAATGCCCCGGGCCGGTACCGCATGCGCTCCCTGGTCTGGAAGCCGTGCTCGTCCTTCACCGTCACGAACACGTCGTCGGAGTAGTCGGGGACCTTCGACGCCGGGATCATCCACGAGCCGCCGGATGGGTCGCCGTTCTTTGCGACCTCGTACAGTTCCTCGTCGGCGATGAACCCGGTGTAAGACATCAGGCCCTCGTAGACCGCGCCGAGCTGGCTGATGCCGAGCTGGGCGTAGGAGATGAAACCACCCCGTTCGGTCCTGCCCCGGCGTCCGCCGCGACCGGCGCCACCGCCCCTGGAGAGCATGAGCCGACGGAGCACGCGGTAGAGCGCGCCGTCACGCAGCCGGGTGTCGTAGCGCGGCGCCTCCGGGTCGTCTTCGTCGTAGCCAGGGCGGACGGCCGAGCCGATGAGCCGGGTCCGGGCCGGATCGAACAGGTCTGCCTTCAGCGCCTCGAAGCGGAGCCCCTCCCCCTCGGACAGCTCGTCGGCCGAGGCGCCACCCCGGGCGCGGTGGCCGTCGTTCACCATGCGGAAGAGCACCGCGAGCGACTCGTATAGGTGGAAGCTCCTGCGCGCCTCCTCCCCACCGAGGCGGCGGGCGACGAGGTCGCCGAGGCGGGCCATGGAATATCCGGCGATGTAATCCTCGTCGTCGACCGGGAGAATGCCGAGCTCGGGCCGCGCCTCGGCGTAGAGGAGGAACAGAATCCGGTACAGGTAGCGCAGCGACTGGCGGCCTAGGTCCTTGGCCAGAGTGCCGTCGTCGATATCACCGGGCTGTACGCTTTGCTCCTGGAGTCGGTCCAGGACCTCGTTGGCGATAATCTGCACGGACTCGCGCAGGCCTTCGCGCAGCTCAGCAGAGACGCCGACGGCGTGCTGGCGGGAGCCAGCCACGAAGCCGGCGAGGGGTTCTTCGCCGCCTTCGGCGGGGGGCTGGAGCGCGTCGGCGCTGAACAGGGCGGCGATCAACTCGAGCTCGGCCGCGTCAGCCCGCTCCAGGGCGGCGTCCAGGCTGACGGCCAGGTATCTGCCCTCGCCCCAGGTGAGCCGGTCGGCGAGGACGATCACGCCGCCGTGCAGCAGCAGGACATACCGGGGCGGTTCGTCGGCGGCGAACAGCCACCGGGCGAGCTTCGCGCCGGTCTCGATCCTCACCCGGTTACCGACCTCGACCGGTGTGAGAAGCGTGTCTGCCCCGTCGACGTCGAATGCGGCGTCGGTGTCGGCCGCCCAGTCGCAGTCGATCGCCAGCACGTTCTGGCCCGCGTAGGCGACAGGGACCCGGAACTCTTCGCCGGCGCGCTCGACCTCCAGGTCCCTGGGCTCAGCGGGGAAGCCGAGGGCGCGAAGCAGCGCCCCGTTCAGTTCGACCAGCTCCTTCTTCCTAAGCTGATCGGCTCCGGCCCGCTCCTTGAGTGACAGACGGGCATCGAAGTACTCCCGGCGCAGGCCGCGCAGTCCCCTGACCGGGGTCGGCTGGGCCGCCTTCTCCCGGTGGGTCCAGCGGGTGCGCAGACTGCCCTGCTTCTTCAGGTCGCGGGGCAGCACCTCGGCCAGGTAGTGCGCGGACAGGTAGTCGCCGCGGTTGGTGATCGAGTCGTAGCTCATCGCGCCTCCTCGTTCGTGGGCCCGATATCACCAGCAAGCACGGCGAGAACGCGGAGCAACGGCTCCCCAGCCGTGCGTAGAGCCTCGGTCAGTCGGCCAAGCTCCCCGGCCGTCTCGCGTACCTTCTCCCGCTTGCCGCGTTCGGTGGGCAGCAGACTGTCGAGGCTGAGCTGCTCCCAGGTCGCCAGGCGGGTCCGGTACTCCTCGATCGGCCCGTCGACTGCCGCGTCATAGCTGGCGCGGAGTGCCTCCAGACGGTTACGGGCCACGCCAACCGCGGCAGGTACGAGGCCCTGCAGGCTGGCGATGTCGCCGAACCTGAGCGTGTTCACCATGTTCGGACCGACCTTCGCCCGCTGGAGGATGTCGGTCATCTCGTCGACGCGCGGCTCTCCGGGCAGGCCGGTGACCGCCATCCATTCGACGACCGTGGGCTGGCCGAGGGCGTTGGAATAGACGCCCTGGACGAGGAAGGTCGGCTCCGTGACGGCGGCGATGAGCACCGGGGCCTGCTGGCGGGGGACGCGGAGCAGAACCTTGTCGGTCAGCCACTCGATCATCGGGTGCAGGTCGGATAGGTAGGCGATCTCTGGCCAGAGCGTTTTGGTCCGCTGGGCCTCGTCTAGCTTCGTCCGCGCGAGCGTCCGGTTAAACGTCACCCGCATCCGCTCGGTGACGTCGTGCCTTTTCAGGTACGAGGGCGGCAGCACGGATAGCCGCTGCACCAGGTCGTCCGGCGGCCGGAAGGCGAGCATCTCACCGTCGTCGTCGACGCGCAGCTCTGGCGCAGCAGCGCCGAGCGCGGCACGGGCGAACGCCTCCGTGGACTCGAAGAGGCGTGGCACCTTGGCCTGGTCCGGCGCAAGGTTCTCCGGCTGGTCACCGACGCCCGCCAGCAGGTCAGCGAGGTAGTCGGCGCCGGGATCCGCCCCAGCGGTTGCGTCGATGGACTCGTCCACGGTCTTGCCCGCGAGGAGATCCTTGACCAGGCGGTCTTCTTCCCTCTTCGAGGTGAACTGGCGGGTAACGCCCTCGGCGGTGCCGAGCTGGCTGTGCGCTGTCGCCTCGCGGGCCAGGAGCTTCTCCGCGACGGTCGTGTCGTCCTTGGCTCCTTCGGTCTGCGAAATGAAGATCAGCGCGGCGAACTCAGGCCGGTGAACCTGCCCGTACCGGTCGATGCGGCCGTTGCGCTGCTCGATGCGGATCAGCGACCACGGCAGGTCGTAGTGGATCAGGTGGTGGCACTGCCGGTGCATGTTCACGCCCTCGGAGGCCACGTCGCCGGTCAGCAGCACGCGGACCGGTGTGTCGCTGAGCGAGAACCGCTCGATGATCCCGTGCTGCTGGGTGTCGGAGAGCGCGCCGTGCATCAGCTCGACCTGGCCGTCCTTGGTGAGGCCGAGCCGACCGGGGAGGGTCGTGCGCAGCCATTCGAGGGTGGGCACGCTTTCGGAGAACACCACGGCGCGCGTGGTGCTGTGCGGGCCGACGCCGATCTCCTTGAGCTTCGCGACCAGGGCGGTGAACTTGGCGGAATCGTCCTCGGTGACCTGGTCGGCGAGCGCAGCGAGCCGGGTGAGCGCGGCGCGCTCGGTCTCGTCGCCGGTGTTTTTCGCGCGCTTACGGGCGGTGACCGCCGCGGCCCTATGGCTGGAGAGGAAAGCCTTCAGCAACGTATAGGGGAACAGACGGCGATCCGCGCCCGCGCCCGGAGCGACGGACGGGTCGGCAAGCCAGACGCGCGTAAGTTCGGAGAGGACATCTTCCTCAGCCCGGGATGCGGGACATCGGATCGCCCGCGAGGGGCCGCGTTCCCGCCATTTGCCGCCGATCTCATTCGTGACCTCTTGGCTGATCTTCGTGCGCCGGATGTAGAGGTGCGCGATGTCCTTGGCCGCATAGTTCCTGTCGTCGGCGATCGCGGCCGGGTCGAGCATTTCGATCAACTCGGCGAAGGATCGCGCATCGCCGTTGTGCGGGGTGGCGCTGGCGAGCAGCAGCGCGTCCGCCCGCCTGGCGAGGCGCTTCGCCAGGCGGCGGCGAAGGTTCCGTTCCCCGGACCCGATCAGGTTGTGCGACTCGTCGATGACGACCGCGTCCCAGTGCATGGCGTCGAGGTGCTGGCCGTAGCGACCCTCGTTCTTCAGCGTGTCGACGGAGATGATGATCCGCTTGTAATGGGTGAACGGGTTACGGCCAGCCGGGATCTCCCGCTGGATGCGTTCGATGCCGAGAGAATCCAGGCGGATGAGAGGGATCGCGAACCTGGTCCATAGCTCCAGCTGGAACTGCTCGAGGACCTGCTGTGGGGTGACGACGAGGATGCGGTCACCGCGACCACGACGGATCAGCTCAGCAAGGATGAGGCCGATCTCCAGGGTCTTGCCGAGGCCAACGACGTCAGCGAGAAGGATCCGCGGGCGGAGGTTCGTCAGCGCGAGCTCAGCGGGGCGCTGCTGGTAGGTGAGCTTGTCGAGCAGGAAGCTGTCTGGGGTGGCCGCGAGGCCGCGCTCGGACTGCGGGAGCGGGGTGCGGCGCAGCGCCGCCTCCAAGTAGAGCCTGGACATCGCGAACCCGGGAGTGTCGTCGCGGACGAGGGCCGTCTCCTCCGGCCGCAGGAGGACCGGCATAGGTTTTTCGAGCGCGGTGAAGAAGACGGCGTCCTCCTCGCGGACGAACTCCGACACGCCGGTGGCCCTGATCTGGTAGCCGTCGTGTTCGGTGGGGGTGCAGCTGCGGACCAGCCATTCGGTATCCCGGACGACGATCCGCGCCCCGGGCGGGAATGGCGTCTGGTTGCTTCCGGTCATAAGCGTGGTCCCCCTCGGATGTCTGGATTGCCTGCGGTGAAACCGAGCACTAGAACAGGGCGTCCCGGCCGTAGTCGCGGCGGAGTTGGTCCGCAACCTGCTGAACAAGCACGCTCGGCACGCTCGGGTTCTCCGGCAGTCTCGGCCGCTTGGCCCGGGGCGGGTCGGGCGGTGGCGGGTCGGTGGGCCGTTCCCGGTAGGTGGCTTCCGCCAACCGCCGGAGCCTGTCTCCTGGGCCGAACGGAGTGGTCTGCCCGGAAGCGACGAGCACCCCGGCCATCGCCTCGGTCACCTCGCTGAGCGAAGGCCGGGCGGCCGGCGCGTGCGCGAGCATGGCGGTTACGGGGCCGACAAGGACTTCCGGGACGCCGGCCAGGTTTGGTGGCGTAGACGCGTCGGCGATCGCGTACAGCATGGCCGGCACCGTCGGCCGCTGATAGGGATAGTGCGCGGTGAGTGCGAAGACGAGGACCGCGCCCAGCGAATAGACGTCCGCCGCGCTGGTCAGATCCTTCGCCGAGTTCACCTGCTCTGGCGCCATGCATACCGGGGTGCCGATCGTCTCGGCGGTTCTAGTGAGCTCACCGGGCGCCGCGGTAAGGGCGGCCAAGCCAAAGTCAATCACCTTCGGGCCGTCCTTCCCGAGGAGGATGTTGGACGGCTTGAGATCACGGTGCAGGATGCCCGCCTGGTGAATGACGGTGAGCGCCTCGGTAAGTCCGATTCCGAGGGCCGCCGCGAGGTCGGCCCGGAGCGGACCGTACTCGGTCACGTACTCGGTAACCGTTAGGCCACGGACATACTCGACCGCGAACCACGGCGGAGCCTCATCAGGTGGCGACGTGGTGATGAGGTTCGCGACCCGGGGCCCTTGGACCATACCGATGGCCAGGCCCTCACGGTCGAAACGCCCTCTGGCCTCCGAGACCTCGAAAAGGTCCGCACGGATCATCTTCACCGCTACGGGCTCACCATCCGGCGTGACGCCGTAGTACACGATCCCCATCCCGCCCCGGCCGAGACGACCGCGCAACGCAATGCCGCCGAGCTCAGTCGGGTCGGCTGGCTTGAGGGGGTCCACGCGCACCTGCCTGGTAGCCGGAACGAGATCACCTGATGACTGTGCGGTACAGCGTAGTGGCGTGGCAAACGTCCGTCATGCCTCACTTCGGATCATCATCATCTCCCGTGCCGGGGGGTTCGTCCGCGTCTGCGCTCGATTCCGTCCGCGCTTGCGTCTCGTCGTCATTGGGCAGCGCGTACTCGTGCGCGAGCGCATCCCGGTAGTCGTTCGCGAATCGCTGCTGGTGCACGTACATCCGGCCCGTCCGGCCGGGTCACAGGCCAGTGCTCGGAGATGGCGGCGGAAAGTGAGGCCGGGTGGCCGGGTTGGGCGGTCAGGCCGTCGAGCCCGTTATGGCGTTGTCGCATTCGTTGTCGGTAGACGGCTCCCGATGCGCGAGTGACCTGCGGCAAGACGCTATGCGAGGACTTGACCGGCGGGCGCCTGGTGAGCAGCAACATTGCCAGCCGCGGTTGGTGTCTGTTACCCCGGCGAGTCTGTGACATGTGGCTGGCCGCCTGTGGCAGGGTGGGCGGCCTGTCAGCTGGTGAGGGTACGCTCGCGGAGGCGCAGTGCGCGAGGTTGAGGTCAAATACCGGATTGGGGACGCGGAAGCTCTCCTGGCGGCGCTGAAACGGCGGGGCATCGAGCTGGGTGCGCCGGTCCGCCAGGATGATCAGGCGTACGCGCCTGACGGCTGGGCTTACGGGGATGCCCGGTGCGGGGTGCCGTTCGCCCGCCTGCGCACCGTGGGCGGCCGGCATCTCTTCACCGTGAAGCGCCCGGCGGAAAACGTGCTGTCGTGCGAGGAGCACGAGACGGTTGTCGCGGATCGTGATCAGATGCACCGCGCGATCCTCGCGATGGGTTTCTGGCCGACGGTCCGGATCGTCAAGACGCGGCGTACCGCGAACTTCGGTGACCTGGTCCTGTGCGTGGATGAGCTCGACGGCCTGGGCATTTTTCTTGAAGTGGAGCGCATGGTGCCCGGCGACGTCCCCGGTGAGGCCGTGCAGGAAGAGCTATCCCGATTCGTGGCGTCACTGGGTATCGAGGCTGAGCAGACCGGTCAGACCTACGATTCCCTGATGCGCGCGGCGCCTGCCTCTGCCTGAGCACTGACCGGACCAGGGCAGGCGGATCGCCTGCAGATCAGAAGAGCGTGGCGGGCGTGGTGGCGGTGGCCGGGTCTGACATGGCCAGCGCAGGCGGGGGCTGCACCGTGAGGCCCGCGGTGAGTGCTGAGTGGTCGGACAGCCCGTCGGTGCGGGGCTCGTGCAGGTACCGGCAGCTGCTGATGGCGGGCGCCAGGATGGCGGAGCAGAACGCATGGTCGTACCGGTACCCGTCGCCGGTTCGCCCGACCCAGCTGTACTCGGCCACTGCCGGATGCAGATGCCGGAATGCATCCGTGAAACCGTGCTCGGCGCTAAGAGCGCGGTAGAAGTCGTACTCGAACGGGACGAAGAACGGGTAGTGCGGCCGGTGGTCTGGTTCGAGGACGTTCAGGTCCCCCAGGAACATCGCCGGGATGGCGGGATCGCGGGCGGCCAGGGCCGCCCGGAAGGCGGTCAGCCAGGTGCGCTTGCGTTCGGTCTTTTCCAGCCCGGCGTCGCGGGACGGCGTGTACACGCCGATGACCTGGATCGGCCCGGCCCGGGCTGGCAGGGTGATGGAAGCGGCGCGGGTGGGCAGGTAGCTGACCGTGGAGCCGAAGCCGTCCGGCTGGGCCTGTACCCGGCTGATGATCATGACGCCGTATTCGCCGGGCCCGGGGACCGGGAAGGTGACGTGGCAGCCGGCGGTGGTGAACGCGCTGGCCAGCAGCCGGCACCCGGCGCTGGCTTTGGTCTCGGTGAGGACCAGGACGTTTTCGGGGCGGCCGGCGAGCCAGGCGAGCTGGCGCTGGGCCCGCTGCTCGGAGGGGTTTCCGATGTTGAAGGTCAGGAATGACAGTTCACTGGCCGCCATGAGCGCTCCGGTTGGCGTGCAGGGGGAGGATACGGTCGATGACTCTAGCCGCGACGTCGCCGGGCGTGCGGTCGGTTGTGTCGATGCTGCAGATGGGCCAGCCAGGGGCGGTAAGCCGGGCGGTGGTGTCCTGGTAGAGAGCCGCTTCGGTGGCCGGGCCGTCTGGCCGACGCTCGAAGCGGCTGTGGCTGCCGCCGCGGCCGGCCAGCCGCCGGGTGAGGATGGCCGGTGCGGCGTTGAGAATGACGGCTAGATCCGGGGGCTCCGCGCCGGCGTTGAGCTGCCAGATCGTGTCCCAGTCCACGTCGTCCATGCGCTGCAGGACCAGGCTGGAGGGCAGGTAGCGGTCGCATATCACGATGGCCCCCGCCTGGTGCTGCGGGCGGATCTCGGTGGCGAGGTGGTGATGGCGATCGCCGGCGACCAGGCAGGCCAGCGCCATCCCGCGGTAGATGTCCGTGCCGGCGCGGATCATCTTCCCGAGCGGAGTGGAAGATGGTTCTGCTGTTGGGAAGACCTTCAGCCCGCGGTCGGCGAGCTGCCCGCAGACAAGCGCGGCGGTGGTGGACTTGCCCGCGCCGCCCGGTCCGTCGATGCTGACGAAGGTCCCGTGGATGCTCATGCGGGCCTGAGCGGCAGCAGCCGGCGCTTCCCCGACGTGACGGGGCATACCTCGGCGTCCACCGCGCCGATGCGCTGCCCCGCGGAGATGACCGCGGCCGGGCAGCCTTTGCCGCACGAGCCCGCCATGCCGCACGAACCGCAGGTGGGGTTCGCTCCCATCGTGTAGCGGCGCTCGAAATGGTAGGCGTCCAGGCGTGCCGCGATGCCGGGATCGGTGAAGATGTTGCCGACGATGAACTCGGCCGGGTCGTGCTGGGACTGCGGGGTCCGGGCGGCGAAGACCAGGTACGGGCACACGGTCACCTCGCCCGGGGTGAAGACGTAGATGATCGTGCCTGCCTGGCAGCCGGCCAGCGGCTTGCTGTCAGCGTTAGGGAACCGGATGTGGACGACGTCCAGATCGGCGCCGTCGAACGGGGCGGTCAGCTGATGAATGTTCCGCATCCGCTCCTCGGTGGCGGCGAGCCGGCTGCGAGCTTTCACGCCCCGGCCCATCGAGGACAGCGGATTCAGCAGGACGTAGCCGGCGCCGTGCTCAACAGCGAACTCGCATAGCTCCCGGTACTCGCCGTCTTCAGCGAGCGAGTTCGGGGTACAGAGCAGCCCTTGCAGGAGCCCGGCGGCGGCCAGGGCCCTGACCGTGGCAACCGTGGTGCGGAAACTATCCCGGTCACCGCGGAACCTGCCGTGCGATTCCGGCCGGAAACCGTCGAGGGACACGTTGCAGTGGACGCCGCCGATCCGCGCCAGGGCACTGATCTGGTCCCCGTTTAACGTTGTCGCGTTCGTGCATACCCCGACCTGCATCCCGGCGCGGCGGAACGCTCGTACCACGTCCAGGAACTGCGGGTGGATCGTCGGCTCGCCGCCCGTCAGCGTCACCCGCTCCACCCGGCACTCGGCCAGCCGCGGGATCAGCACGCTGGTGATCTGCTCATAGGGCATCGTGCCGCCGTCCCGGGTCGCGGAGACAAAGCAGTGAGCGCAATGCAGGTTGCACCGCTCGTCGATCTGCACCAGCGCCTTGCGGTAGTGCCCGTCGGTCGTGGTGCGAAAATAACACGAGGACGCCTGAGCATCCGAGGCAACGCTGCGTGCCGTCATGGGCTCCGCCTTTCTGGACTGCTGACGCGATCTCAGCATGACCGCCGGAAGGTGGCCGGTCCATCGCGGAACGTCATTGCTCCGGTGCGGGGGGTATGACACATTGGCATTGCGCGGCCGTGACGTGCCTGCCTAGCCTGGTGCCCCCGTCCGGCGCGGCTTCCCGACCAGGAGGCGAGAATGCCCGAAACGCAGCGGTGCGCGGCCTGCAAGCGCCCGCTGTCCCGCTACAACCCCGATCCGTTGTGCTCCGCGTGCCTGGGCGCAGCCCGTCACGGCCCGGATGGCGCGGAAACCCCGGCGGACGGCGGTGGCTTAACGCCGGTGTGGTTGTGGGACTCCCCGCCCATGCGCCGCGCGCTGGCCGGGCTGGACCTGGCCGCCATGATGGTCATCTTCCGCGCCGCAACGGGGCTGTCCCAGCTTGAGCTGGCACAGCTCCTGGGCTGGTCACAGAGCACGGTAAGTTTGATTGAGAAAGGCCAGCGCGACACTCTGTATGACATCCGGGAGCTACTGCGGTTCGCCAGGACCGTCGTGATGCCCCGGGAAGCGCTGCTACCGGCCATACTGGGCCGCCCCAACGCTGCGCCACGCGATGTCAATCTCGCGAGTGCCGAGCTAGCCGACACCTGGATGGTGGAGGACGCAGGCTTGGATGTGGACCGGCGCACGTTCGGTGGGCTCGTGGCCGGTGCCGCGGCTGCCGTCATCCTGCCCTCCGCAGCCGTCCCCGCCCAGGCGACCGCCGCTCACGCCCGGTACCTGCAAGCGTGCGTGGACAGCCTGTACGCACGCGATCAGACCGTAGGCGGCGCGGCTCTGCTGCGGCAAGCGCTGATGCACTGGCAATACGCTCGCCGGATGCTGGGCGAATCCAGCTATACCGAACCGGTCGAACGGCAGCTCCTCGCCATCACCAGCGAGCTGGCCATCTGCACGGGCTGGGTCGCATTCGACGGCGGGAACGCGCCGCTGGCCCGGCACCTGTAAGCCGAAGCCCATCTGGCGGCCGGTCATGCCGGCAATCCGGTCGTCGTCGCGCACGCGCTGGAAAAATGGTCGATGCTCTGCAGTTACCTCGCCCGGACAGCCAGCGCGGCCAATGAGCGCAGGAGCTTCGCACGTGAGGGTCTCAGGCTGGCCCTGCAGGCAGCCGACCAGGCGCGCCACGAGCCCGTCCCGCGGCTGCACGCACTGATCGCGATGCGTCACGCCAACGCCTCGTCACTGCTGGGAGACGAAGCTGCCTTCCGGTCCGCGATCACCCGCGCGCGGCGAGAGCTCGACCGGGGCACCCGGGCGGACGACCCGGAATGGATACAGTTCGTTGACGAGACGGAGATCACCGGCCACGAAGCGATGGGCGTCCTGAACCTCGGAAAACCCGCCCGCGGCGAAACGCTCTATCGCACCGTTCTCGACAGTAATCTAACGCGGCGAAACAGAACGTACTACGGGGCGCTCCTATCCGGTGCCTTGCTAAAACAACACGCCCGGGAACACGCGATCGCTGAGGGAATGAGCATACTTCCCGCCCTGGCCGACGGCGTAACCTCGGTGCGGACGCTGAACGAGCTCCGCCCCTTGCGTACGGTCGATGGCCCGCATACAGAGGAACGAGCGGCTTTCTGCGCCCAGTTCGATGCCGTTGCCCGGTCGATGGCATCGTAATGGCTCCCACCGGCAATAATGCGCCCCCGCGCCTGTCGTTCCGCCGCTTTGACCGGACTGCCGCCCGTGCCCAGCGCGACACGATTTTGCACATTCATAACGACGCCTATGTGGAAGCCGTCGAATCCGGCGACCCTTTCGAGACGCAGGAAGCATTCCTCGAACGCTTCGACGCCTATACCTCTCGTGACGGCTTCGACCTCGTTATCGCCTACCTTGGCGACGAACCTGCCGGGCAGGCATGGGGATGGGCGCTACGCCCGCCAGACGGCGGATGGTGGCCTTGGCTGACCACACCGGTCGAGCCGGGTTTTACCGAGGAAGACGGCAAACGTACCTTCGCGCTCAGCGAACTCATGGTCCGGCAGCCTTTCGCCGGGCGGCACATAGCCCACGCGCTGCACAACGAGCTTCTCGCACCCCGCCAAGAGCAACGCGCCACGCTGGAGTTATTGTCAATACCTGTGGATCAAGATCTTTTAGGCGGCTGCCGGGACCTCCGTTTCAGCCGCGGCAGGTGACTGATCTTCGGGGCGCTCGACGAGCTTGCCGTTGACGAAGACGGCGCCG
>Ga0302325_10005477_pt1 | contig 28832 bp, 34 predicted proteins | sample Palsa_T0_2_FD_201948 | JGI IMG/M metagenome (GOLD analysis project Ga0302325, IMG submission 201948) | Peat permafrost microbial communities from Stordalen Mire near Abisko, Sweden - Palsa_T0_2 | ecosystem: Environmental > Terrestrial > Soil > Palsa > Peat permafrost | place: Sweden: Abisko...
CATTAGCCAAGCCGTTGAGCCTAAATATTCTGGGGCGTCATACTCCAGGCACTCCCGTAGCAGTTGGTCAAGTAGTTCTGTCGGGTGCCGGCTCGAGTGCCACTCAAATTCAACAACTCTGGCAAAAATACAAAGCAAACACCATTACCGGGGAAGTTCAGGTACTCATGACCACCAATCCGCCGGTTAGTCAGAGTCTGGGGGGCTCTACTGTCCTCGTCAATGCCGGTCAAGCCCAAACCATTACCGGCGACTGCTTCGCCACCTGTGCTCTTCCGCGCACGGTCATGGGCAGCGATGCTACCGGTCGGTTCTACTTCATGACGATTGGTTCAAATACTCAAGGAGTCAGCAATGGAGTCTCTCTTACACAAGCAGGATCAATAGCCCTCTCCTATGGTATGACAGAAGCTATCAATTTGGATGGTGGCGGTTCTACCACCTTCGTTAGCAATGGATCGGTCATCAACCACCCTAGTGACGGTACAGAGCGGTCGGTGAGTAATGCTTGGGTAGTAACGCCAAAACCTTGATGCATTGCTCATAGTAAGCGCTCGGGAGCTAAAAAAGATCTAGCTCACATTTATTGCTTCAGGTAGCTAACTATAATATAGGTTGAGTATGCCCAATTAACGTACTATTTAGACCTGAGGTTTTCAACTAAACATTAATATTCTTGTTATCTATTAGTTATTATAGGTAGTTTCATTGTTATAGTTAGTTATATGTAGGTGGCTTTAGATAGCTATGTTTAGAGTTTTTTAATTACTAATCCTTAGCGTCAGGGTATACTCGCCGACTTCTAGGTCCGTTTTTTCGATATGAATTTGACCGATTTGCTACTGTTACACTTATGCTTGCAACGTACACACCTGAGAACATATTATAGTTGCAATTAAGTGAGGGTATTTGAATATGGCACACGAAGTAGCGCAGGAAATTGTTGGACCAAGCGAGGCTCAATTAGCCAGATTGTTTGCGGAACCTAAAGCACTAATTTCAGTCTCGGATAAGGTGGACATAGGAAATTTTGCGGGCGGTCTTGCCGAACTAGGCATTGGCACAGTCTCAACCGGTGGTACGGCCACGGCTATCGCCGGAGCGGGAGTTGAGGTTATCCCTGTAGAAAAAGTTACCGGCGTCCCAGAATTGTTTGATGGTCGAGTTAAGACTTTGCATCCAAGAGTTCACGGCGGTATTTTGGCCGATACTAGCCGCGCAGAGCATGTCTCCACGCTACTTAAAAGACGCATGCCCTACTTTAGTGTTGTCCGAACAGACCTATATCCCTTCGAGAGAACGTTGGCAACTCCTGGCGTTACAAAAGATCAAATTAATGAACAAATAGATATTGGTGGTTCAGCTTTAATGCGAGCTGCCGCTAAAGCGCACCGGATTGTGGTTGTCTCACGTCACCAACACCGTTCCGTACTTGAATGGATTCAAGACGGTAAGCCCAATGAAGAAGATTTTCTTGATGAGCTAGCGGCCGAGGCCTTTGCTGAATCTGCAGACTATGATATGGGCATCGCTAAGTGGAAAGGCGGTCGAAATATCATCGGCTTCCTAGGTAGACGCCATAGTGATTTTAAATATGGCGAAAACCCCTGGCAGGAGGAAGCGTCCCTGTACACCAAAAAAAGAGTAGAGGGGGTGGATATTGATCCATTTGATGTTGATCAATTTACTTTCTTAGAAGGAGTGGACGGCAGAACGAAAATGGAAAAAAGTTGGGTTGGGGGAACTGATATGGACCGTTCTTTGCAAGTCATTACCCATATAGCGGCCGCCTTTGGGAGAAATTTTGATGAACTACCCCACAGCGCAGTTGCCGTTAAACATGGCAATCCTTGTGGTGCAGCTATAGCTGAAACATTACACGAAGCTGCTAAAAGAACGATTGAAGGCAACACACTTTCTATTCACGGTGGTGTCATGATGCTGAATGGTATAGTCGACGAGCAAATTGCCAACACTTTATTGTGGCACGCAAATGATGATTCAAAACCCCGGCTATTAGACGGAGTCGTAGCTGCTGGATTTACTGATGAAGCTAGAAAAATTCTAAGACGCGAGAAGCTCCGACTTATTATGAATCCAGCACTTGAAGAGTTAGACGAATCCTCGCTTGCTACACATGATCGCTATCGTCAAGTGCGAGGTGGTTTTCAACAACAGCCAAACTACACATTTGTTCATGATCTGGATGCGCCTTATATGGAATATGTTGGGGAGTGGACTGAACAGCAAAAACGTGATGCAATGTTCGCTGCGGCAGTAGGTGGCACCTCAAGTAATAGCAACGCTCTTACGGGAGTAAAAGAAGGTATGCTTATTGGTAATGGTGTTGGCCAACAAGACCGGGTCGGAGCAGGTATTTTATCTCTGTTGCGAACAAGTATTGAAGTACCGGAGATCGAAATTGTTGACGGTGAGGTGGTTGTCACCGCTCGGCTCGATCGTCGAAAATTAGCAGGGGCAACCATGTACAGTGATAGCTTCTTCCCGTTCGCAGACGGTATTCAGGTCCACGCGAAGGTAGGAATTGGTGCAATTCTAACTTCTTGGAATGTACAACGTCACAAAGATCTGCTAATGGAAGAAGCTGCCGCCAATGGCGTCAACGTTGCAATGGCTCCCGACGGTCTCACGCGAGGTTTTGGCAATCATTAGAAAATGTTATCTGCAAGACCGTTTTATTGTCAGTTGATGTAATTTATGCTTAAGCTATTGACGAGCAGCTTACAAGAGATATACTGCTTATAATATTATGGGAAATAGGCCGAGTTAATGCTGGGGGGTGACTCCTGGAGAGCTCACGTTAGCGTGGGATATCCAGAAGAACTATTCATCCTCCCCCAAGTAATCAGCCAACTCGATAGCCACTTAAAAGGCAGAAATCACGTTCAACACTGGTCGCCAAACCTGCGCTTGCTTGGATTAACCCTAACGGTTGAGGGTGAAACGGAAGCTGAAGCTAACCGCGACAGCAAGTCAACGGTTGAACAAGCAATCGTTAATATCGGGCTTTCTTGTGTTGAGACTACCGCGATTGAACTAACCTCACCGGACCAAGTTGATAGACAAATGGCTATCGATGAGGGCGCTATCGCTCCTCTAGCTGAAATAATTCCCATAACACGCAGAAGAACTGGCTAATTAGTTTCCCAAAATCCGCTTTAGTTTATCTAAATACTGCTCAACAAAAACAACTTGTTGAGAGTGCAGAGGCGAGGGCAAATTGTCTAATGTGAACCATCCATCGTCGTCGATCATATCCGGCTCGTTAATCTTTACCTTCTTGCGGTCGGCAAGAATTGCAAAATCAAGACCGACCCAGTGCGTCGGTATCCCCTCTGGCGTTTTTCTAAAAATATCTCGGTAGCCTAAAAATTCGGTATTTATCGGGTCAACGTCGTATTCTTCTTTGGCTTCGCGTAGAGCGTTTTCTTTTATTTTGGATCCCCATTTTAGTCCGCCACCACCAATCTCCCAAGTTCCTTGTTCATCGCGAGCATTTTTACCTCGCTTAGTCATATAAAACTCGCCTTTGCCGTCATGAACGAAAAAACACGTTGTAATCCCAACGAAACTGATCCCCTTGTGTTTTCTCAGTGTTTCGGTCGATAACTTACGCATACTCCTAAACCTCGATAACTTTACGTTCATAAGTTGGTGACCCCAGTATGTCGTTTCCAAATTTCTTTTCGATGGTTAACATAGCACATGCCTCCGTGTTCATCGAATTATAGCAAATGCAACCCTGGTCAGATGATGTACAATGTTCTTAATGCTCTCGACTCAACCATATAAAGGCGCTCGTGATTTCTATCCCGAAGATAAGCGTCTGCAAAAGTTTATGTTCGCAAAGATGCGTTCGGTTGTTGAACGTTTCGGTTACGAGGAGTACGACGCTCCAATCCTGGAACCGATCGAACTTTACCTAGCTAAAACCGGTGAAGAGATCGTCAACGAACAAACTTATGTCTTTGAGGACCGCGGCGGCAGAACTATTACCCTGCGTCCTGAAATGACGCCAACGGTAAGTCGGATGGTGGCTGCTCGACGCCAAGAACTACCCCTACCGTTGAGGTGGTACAGCATACCGAACTTGTGGCGCTATGAGCGGCCTCAACGCGGCAGGTTGCGTGAACACTGGCAGCTAAATGTCGATGTGTTTGGTCTTGCTGGTTTGGAGGCTGAGCACGAGATTATTCAGGTAGCCGACAGTATCATGCACAATTTTGGAGCTAAGCGCAGCATGTACACTATAAAAGTTAATAGTCGTAAATTTGTCGACTCGATGTTAGTTGATTATTTGCAACTCAACCAAGTTCAGACCTCAACGCTTATTAGACTCATTGACCGCATGGATAAAATCGCTCCAGAAGTTTTTTCGGCTGAAGTCGATGCTATTTTTTCGCCCTCAGCGAGGGAGAACGGTCTTCCCAAACAACTTCTACGTCTGCTCAGGACCTCCGATATTGAAGACTTGCCACTACCGCTGCGTTCTCATGCTTCAATGGCAGAAATTGAGCAACTTCTTAGTTTGCTTGACAGAGACGGAATAACTAACGTTGAATTCGATGCCTCGCTAATGCGTGGTTTTGACTATTACACGGATATAGTGTTTGAGGTCTATGACACTAACCCAGACAACAATCGATCAATGTTCGGCGGCGGACGTTATGATGGTCTGATTAGTTTATTTGGCGTTGAGTCTCTTCCAATCGTCGGTTTTGGAATGGGCGACGTAACCATGCAGAACTTTTTGGAATCACACGAGCTGCTGCCTAAACTACGTTCCGAAACTGATGCCTACATCGCTCTAATTGGTGATGTCTATACTAAAGCTCACGACGCAATTAATGATTTGAGAAATATGGGATTAAAAATTGCAGTCGACATGACTGATCGAAAACCCGCCAGTAAAATTAAATCGGCCGTTAAAAAGGGCATCCACTACGTCATATTTATTGGTGAGGAGGAGTTAACTAGCGAACAGTATGTCCTACGTAACTTGGAAACTGGAATTGAGGAAAAACACAGCCCAGCCCGCCTAGTTTCAATCATCAAAGACCGAAGACAAAAATGACAGCTATAAATCATGCAGTTGTAGGTGGCCTTATTGCCGTTGCAATACCTAACCCCTGGATTGCTATACCCTTAGCCCTAGCTTCGCACTTTGCCTTAGACAGTCTGCCCCATTTTGGAACAAAAAAGATAAAAGACTTCCTTAAAGTATTTTCGGTGGATTGCCTGTTGGTTATTATTTTTTTCCTAGTTCTGCTTTTAGGGCGACCGGAACATTGGGGCTTGATCGCAGTTTGTGGTTTTGTCTCGATGAGCCCTGACTTCATGTGGGCCCCGAACGCTTTTAGAACAGTGTTAGGCGTCCCCAGGAAGAAGCTCAACGCTTTTTCTCGGTTCCATAAAAATATTCAATGGGGTGAGCGCGACTGGGGTTTGATCATCGAAATTCCAACACTAGTTGTATTATCCTATGTCCTTATTTTAGCCGAGAAGTAACTACTAGCCTAGCTCACATTAATCTGTTATAGTTGCTGCCCATGCAAGTAAAAAAAACCAGTCTTGACGCCACACGTATACGCCTAACAGTAATTCCCACTAGCAGCGAATTGGCTGCCATCGAAGAGCAAGTCTTAGTTCATATGAACGATCACGTAAAAGTACCTGGTTTCCGTCCAGGGAAGGCTCCGTCAACGATGGTCGCTAAATATGCTGACCAAGCAAAATTACAAGCTGAGTTTCTTGATAACGCAGTCAGTCAACTATATATAAGGGCTGTTGAGTCAGAAAACCTCCGGCCAGTCGACCAACCTCAAGTTAGCATTAAAAAATTTGTGCCTTTCAACGATCTGGAATTTGACGCCGAAGTGGAGATTATAGGAGAAATAAAACTTGCCGACTATAAAAAAATTAAACTCGAAAAGCAGATTGCTAAGGTCACCGAAAAGGATATTAACGAGGTGCTAGAATCACTCAGAGACAAGGCAGCCGAAAAAGAAGAGGTGAAAAGACCGGCCCAAAATCAAGATGAGGTTGTGATTGATTTTCATGGCACCGATCCGAAGACTAAAAAATCGGTTGTTGGGGCTGACGGCAATGACTACCCTCTGATTTTGGGCAGTCAGACCTTTATACCGGGATTCGAACCAAAATTAATTGGCCTAAAAGCTGGGGAAGAGAAAACTTTCGACATTATTTTTCCTGAAAACTATAACGTCACCTCACTACAGGGCAAAAAAGTTACCTTCGAAGTTAAGCTAAAAAAAGTTAACCAACTTAGCCGACCGGCTCTTAACAACGACTTTGTCGCAAAAGTAAGTCCGTTTAAAGACCTAAAGGAACTTAAAGATGATATTAAGCAGCAGTTGAAGAGCGAAAATCAAACCAAGGCTGATCGTGGGTTTGAGTCGGAGCTAATAACTAGGATCGCTAGCGAATCGGAGGTAAGCGTTCCGAAAAGTTTAGTTGACCAACAAATCGAAAGAACCGAAAACGAAGAAAAACAGAATCTTATATATAGAGGTCAAACCTGGCAGGAGCATCTTAATGAGGAGGGTGTAACCGAGGAACAACACCGTGAACGTAACCGACCTGGAGCCGAGCAAAACGTTAAAGCCAGCCTAGTGCTTAGTGAAATCGCTGAGCAGGAAAAAATAACAGTTAACCCGGAAGAGGCCGAGATAAGACTACAGGTCCTAAAGAGTCAGTATCCGGATCAACAAATGCAAGCTGAATTGGATAAGCCCGAGAATCGTCAGACAGTCGTAAATCAGATTCTAACAGAGAAGACATTTAAAAAACTAGCTGACTACGCTACGAAAAAATAAATTAGCACTCACTATTGACGAGTGCCAAATTGCTGCGTATAATTGACACATATGAATAAATCGAATAGTCAGATTCTTATACCAACAGTAATCGAGCAAGATGGTCGCGTGGAGAGGGCTTATGATATTTACAGCCGCCTTCTGAAGGACCGTATAATTTTTCTTGGAACGCCAGTTGATGAACACTCAGCAAACCTAATAGTCGCTCAGCTTTTGTTCCTCGATAGTGAAGACCCCAAGAAGGACATTTATTTATACATAAATAGCCCGGGCGGTAGTGTGACTGACGCCTTTGCCATATTTGACACCATGAATTACATTAAAGCTGACGTTCAGACCATAGCTATTGGCATGGCTGCCAGCGCCGCGGCATTTTTGCTAAGTAGTGGGGCTAAAAACAAAAGACATGCTTTGCCTTACAGCAAAATAATGATTCATCAACCTAGTAGCGGAACTCGTGGAAGGGTTAGCGATATGGAAATCGATCTCGAGGAATCCATTCGACTCAAGAAACAACTAGAAGAAATTATGGCAAAAAATACCGGGCAGAAGGTCGGAAAGGTTCACCAAGACATGGAGCGCGATTACTACATGAGTGCACATGAAGCTAAAAAATACGGTATCGTAGACGAAGTTATTACAAGTCTAAAAGATAAAAATAAAAAATAGCGTGCAAAAGCTTGACATTTAGTTGTCACTCAGGCAAACTCTTATTTAAGAAGTAGTGTAAGCGGGTCAGTGCTATATTTAACAACAAAACGTTGAATTGGTACCAAATACCCCCACTTAGTAATCTTCGTGCACGATCGAGAAATAAAACAATTTAGCAATTTATTAAGGGGAGCATTGCGTTTTTATTTATGGCAAAACGTAGCACGCATACAACCACAAACACATCTAAACGAGTATATTTTACCAAGCACGACGACGCTGTTCAAATACCAAATCTTGTAGATCACCAGAATAAGTCCTTTCAATGGTTTATTGAAGAGGGGCTCGGTGAGTTGCTGGCTGAAATTAGTCCAATCGACGACTATACGGGTACCAAGCTATCTCTAAACTTCAAGGACTATCATTTTGAACAGCCTAAAATGACGGAGTCAGAGGCTCGTGAGAATAATGTCTCCTTTGAGGCACCTCTCAAAGCCAATGTCGAACTTATTAACAAGGTTACTGGTGAAATTAAGCAGCAAGAGATTTATCTCGGCGACTACCCCTGGATGACCACCAGGGGTACTTTTGTTATTAATGGAGCGGAGCGCGTTGTCGTGAGCCAGCTGATTCGTTCAGCCGGAGTATTCTTTACGGCCGACCAGCGCGGAAGCAGCAATTTGTATGGCGGTAAGGTAATACCTGGTCGAGGAGCGTGGCTAGAGTTCGAAACCTCTGCCGCCGGGGCACTTTACGTCAAAATAGACCGAAAACGAAAAATCCCAGTGACAACACTGCTTCGAGCTCTTGGTATGAGTGAAGTTCAAATGCGTGAGACTTTCAAGCATGTTGATCAGGGAAAAACTAGTTATCTGGATGCCACCCTGGAAAAGGACCCGGCACGCGGCTTAAACGATGCTCTTATAGAGGTTTACCGACGTCTACGTCCCGGTGATCTAGCTACTGTTGATAATGCCCGGACTTTACTCGAAAACATGTTCTATAACTTTAAGCGTTTTGACTTCAGTCGCGTTGGTCGCTACAAGCTTAACAAGCGCCTAAATCTCGACGTTACCAACACTATCGAAAACCGAGTTATGAGAATTGAAGACCTGACAGCAATTATCTCAGAAATTATTCGACTCAATAACACTCAAGAACCGGCTGATGATATTGACAGTTTGGCTAATCGCCGAGTTAAGCTAGTCGGCGAGCTTGTCCAGAGACAATTCCGCATCGGCTTGCTTAGGATGGAACGCAATACTAAAGACCGTATGAGTATGAGTGAGATTGAGACCGTTACTCCTGGTCAACTAATTAATGCTCGTCCGGTTGTGGCCGCCGTCCGCGAGTTTTTCGCCAGTAGTCAGCTTTCCCAATTTATGGATCAGATTAATCCGCTAAGTGAATTAGCCCATAAACGTCGTCTAAGTTCCATGGGCCCTGGTGGTTTATCTAGAGAGCGCGCTGGCTTTGAGGTTCGTGATGCTCACGCTACTCACTACGGGCGTATTTGTACTGTGGAGACTCCCGAGGGCGCTAACATCGGCTTGGTATTAAATCTGGCTAGCTATGCTCGGATTAACGACTACGGGTTTATTGATACGCCTTATGTGAAGGTTCTTAATGCCGTTACTGCTAAAAATGCTGCTGGCTATACCGCAGCAGTTGATTTGGAGGATGAAAAAGGTCGCGCCATAGTTAAGTCCAATCAGAAGATTAGTGAAGCTCAAGCAAAAAAAATGGCTACTGTTAAATCACGAGTTACCTGGCCGATTAAAGCTGTTGTAACCAAAGAAATTGTGTACTTGGATGCCTCTGAAGAAGAACCGGCCGTAATTGCCGGCGCCGGAAATGATGTCGATAATGACGGTCATTTTATAAATGATCGCGTTAGTGCCCGAATTCACCTGAAATCGGGTGAAGTTGATGCAAATGATGTTACACACATGGACGCTGCCCGAAATCAAATTATTGGTTCCAGTGCTGGTCTAATTCCATTTATTGAAAAGAACTATGTTTATCGTTCGCTAATGGGTAGCAATCAGCAACGTCAAGCCGTACCTCTAATTCAACCGGCTTCACCAATTGTTGGTACGGGGCTAGAGGAAGTCGCTGCTCGTAACACTGGTCAAGTTGTTTTAGCCGAAGCCGATGGCGAGATTGTTAAAGCAACTGCTCAGGAACTAATTGTTAAATATAAAGATGGCAATGTTACTTATGAACCACAGCACTTTGTACGTAGTAATGAAGGCACCTCAATTAACCAAAAGGTTGTTGTCAGTACTGGTGATAAGGTTAAAAAAGACGACATTTTGATCGAAGGAATGAGTATTGCCGATGGCGAACTTGCCCTTGGTAAAGACTTGATTGTTGCGTTTATGCCCTGGTCTGGCTACAACTTCGAAGATGCTATCATAATTTCTCGCAAACTGGTTGAGGACGACTCGCTTACTTCCATTAATATTGTTGATTTCATGATTGAAGTCCGTGAGACTAAGCTCGGACCGGAAATTGTCACTAGAGATATTCCTAACGTCAGTGAAGAGGCTCTAAGACATCTTGATGAGGACGGTATCGTTCGAATTGGAGCTGAAGTCCACCCTGGAGATATTCTGGTTGGTAAGATTACTCCAAAAGGCGAACAGGAGTTGTCCAGCGAGGAGCGCCTCCTCCGAGCCATCTTTGGCGAGAAGGCTAAAGAGGTTCGAGATACTTCACAACGAATGAGCAATGGTAAGCACGGTAAAGTTGTTGGTGTTAAGGTTTTTAGCCGTGAGCATGGACATGAACTCAAGTCTGGCGTTCTTATGCAGATTCAAGTCTTTGTCGCACAAATGCGGAAGATTGCGGTAGGCGACAAACTCGGAGGTCGTCATGGTAACAAGGGCGTAATAGCCCGCATTCTACCGGTTGAGGACATGCCTTTCATGGAAGACGGCTCACCGGTCGAGATAGTCTTAAATCCTCTAGGTGTGCCTTCTCGTATGAATATTGGTCAGTTATTTGAAACTCACCTTGGGATGGCTGCTCGAGCGCTAGGCATCAAAGTTGTCAGCCCGGCTTTTAACGGTGTGCCGATTGAGAAAATTCGAGACCTATTAAAAGATGCCGGACTTCCGGATGATGGTAAACAGCAACTTTATGATGGCCGAACTGGTGAAGCTTTCAAGGAACGGACAACCGTTGGAAGTATGTACATAATTAAGTTAAATCACATGATTGCGGACAAGATCCACGCACGAAGCACTGGACCATACACCATGGTCACTCAACAACCACTTGGTGGTAAAGCTCAAAACGGCGGACAACGCTTCGGCGAAATGGAAGTCTGGGCACTTGAGGCCTACGGTGTTGCCAATACGCTTCAAGAGATGTTAACAATCAAGTCTGATGATGTTTACGGTCGAAGTAAGGCTTATGAGTCAATTATTAAGAAGACAGAAATTGTTGGACCAAAGGTTCCAGAAAGCTTCAACGTACTTGTTAAAGAACTTCAAGGGCTTGGCCTCAAAGTAGACTTAATGCACTCAGACAAGCTAGTCGATGCCGAAAACATACTAGCCGAGAACATTATGGATGAAGCTGAACATCAATCGGATGTAGATGTTCCGGCGCCTGTTTCATCGGATGTAGATGTTAGCGAAGATGCCGCTGTCGACGAATTTATGGTAATGGATGATGTGTCACCTGCTCAAATTAGCGATGACGATGACCAACCGGTGACCGAAAACGGTGACGACAATGCTGAGTTGGTAACTGCCGAGAAGGGGGAAACAAACTAATGAGAAGATACTCATACGGAATTAATATTGCCGATTTTGATGCAGTACGTCTTGCTGTTGCCAGTCCCGAAGATATTTTGGAGTGGAGCCACGGCGAGGTAACCAAGCCGGAGACGATTAACTACCGAACCCAGAAACCGGAACGTGACGGACTTTTTTGTGAACGCATCTTCGGCCCTATTAAGGATATAAATCCTCATGATGCCAAATATAAAGGCGTTCGATCGCGTGAGGCCGCTGTTGATAAAAATGGTGAACTTGTGACCCGTAGTATCGTTCGCCGTGAGCGCATGGGGCACATTAGTCTTGCCGTACCCGTAGCTCATATTTGGTTTCTTAGAGGTACGCCAAGCGCTATCGGCCTACTCCTTGGCATGACGGTCAAGAATCTTGAACGTGTCGCCTACTTTGCGAGTTACATTATCAAGAATGTCGATACCGAGAAGCGTGATACTTTGCTGGCTGATCGTGAAGCAGAGTTTGCCGCAGCCAAAGAAGCAATTAAGCTACGCTACGAAAAAGAAGCACAAGCTGAGGACGCCAACGTCAAAGCCCTGGCAGAAATGCAGACCAAAGAAATTGAAGAGCTCACCAAAGCCTTTGATTTATTTAAAGGCCAGATCGATGGACTAGCCAAACTTCATCTTATTAATGAAACAGATTTCCGAGCGCTACCTGACGAATTACGTTCACTAATTTCGGTAGGCATGGGGGGTGCGACGCTGCGTGAACTACTCGAAGAAATTGATTTAAATAAACTAATTGCTGATTTGAGTGAAGCCGCTGAAGCCGCTAAAGGCCAAAGCAAGAAAAAGATTATGAAGCGTCTGCGATTGCTTGAAGGCATGGAACGTGCTGGTATTAAGCCTAGCAGCATGTGCGTAAGCGTTCTGCCGGTTATTCCGCCTGACCTACGACCTATGGTTCAGCTTACTGGTGGCCGATTTGCTACCTCCGACCTTAACGATCTTTATCGAAGAGTCATTAACCGCAATAATCGCCTAAAGAAGCTAATGGAGTTAAACGCTCCTGAAGTTATTCGGCGTAATGAGCAACGCATGCTTCAAGAGGCGGTTGACGCTCTTATAGACAACAATAGTGCTCGTGGAGGACGTGCTGTTGCAGCCACTGGACAACGCCGCCGACTAAAGAGCTTGAGCGATATGCTTAAAGGTAAACAGGGACGATTTCGTCAAAACCTATTAGGAAAACGTGTCGACTATTCTGGTCGTTCAGTAATTGTCGCTGGTCCCGAGCTAAAAATGTACCAGTGTGGTCTACCAAAAATGATGGCCTTGGAGCTGTTTAAGCCGTTTGTGATTGGCGAATTAATCGCTCGAGAACAAGCCCACAATATTAGGTCAGCTACTCGTATGATTGAGACTGGTGAAACCGGTGTCTGGGATGCCCTTGACGAAGTTATTAAAGGAAAATACGTCTTACTGAACCGGGCTCCGAGTTTGCATCGTCTGAGTATCCAAGCCTTTCAGCCGGTTTTGATTGAGGGTCGTGCCATACAACTGCACCCACTTGTGTGTAAGGGCTTTAACGCTGACTTTGATGGTGACCAGATGGCTGTTCACTTGCCTTTAAGTGACGCTGCACAAGAGGAAGCGCGTGAAATCATGGCTGCCAATCGTAACCTTCTAAAACCAGCCGATGGTTCACCGATATTACATATTGAACAGGATATCGTGTTGGGTTGTTACTACTTGACATATATTCGACCCACTACTGACAAAAAAGTGACTAGGCTATCAAGTCTAGACGAGGCCCTAATGTCTCTTGATGACGGCAAAATTGGGCTTCAAAGTTTCGTAAACTTACCGTTCCGCGGCGAACAACGCGATACTACTCTAGGCCGTGTCCTGTTTAACGAAATATTCCCAGAAGATTTTCCATTCCAGAATGATCCAATGACCAAAAAGCGATTGCAACAGGTAATGGCAAAGGTCTACAAACAGTATGGCCAAACCAAAACTGCTGAAATAGCCGATGATCTAAAGGACATAGGTTTCGTTTATGCGACTCAATCTGGGCTTTCTATGGGTATGAATGACTTCCGTGACATTAAGGGACTAGACAAATTACTGGATAAAGGAGAGGTCAGAACGGCCGAAATTTCTCAGCAATACGATCAAGGCTTTATTACTGACGATGAACGCTACCGCTTGACAGTTGAGGGTTGGCAAGATATCGATGCCAGTGTTCAATCGGCACTTTCTGAGCAGTTCGCTGACGAAGACAGTTCTATGTCAATTGCCGTTGTGTCCGGTGCTCGTGGTAACATCGGTCAGGTAAAGCAAGCTGTCGGTTTACTAGGAATTACGACCGACGCTGCCGGTAAACCTATTGAACTACCCATTCGCTCTGGTTATAAGGCTGGTTTGTCACCTCTAGAGTACTTCACTGCTACTCGTGGTGCTCGTAAGGGTATGATCGATACGGCTCTTAAGACTGCTGACTCCGGTTATCTGACTAGACGTTTAGTAGACGTTGCTCAAGATGTCTTCACTATGGATGACGAAGCCGAAGATCCTGGTTTTGCAATCTACAGATCAGATGCCGCGAAAATTGGCGTATCGTTTGGTTCTAAGCTAGATGGTCGTTTCGCAGCCGAGAAGATAGCTAAGTATGTTAAGAAGGGTGATCTGATTTCTCACGAAGCGGCTGTCGCCATTGAAGCCGATGAAGCCGTAGACGGGGTAAAGATAATGAGTGCGCTTAGTTGCACAAATGTCCGGGGGGTATCCCAGAAATCATACGGTTTGGACCCCGCTACCGGTGAGTTGGTTAGCCGTCATCACCCGGTCGGAGTGATTGCAGCTCAATCAATTGGTGAACCAGGTACTCAGTTAACCCTTAAGACCTTTCACTCCGGTGGTGTGGCCGGTGACGACATCACTACTGGGCTACCTCGTGTTGAAGAGCTATTCGAAGTTCGAACACCTAAAGGTCAGGCTTACTTGGCCGATATCGCAGGCTCGGTAAACGCCTGGGAAGAAGGGGATCATTTCGTAGTTCAAATTACTGCTCCAAATACCCAGAAAGTTGAACTCGAACTTGGTAAGCGAAAAGCTCAAATAGCAAGCGGATCGGATGTTAGCAAAGGCGACGTTGTTGCTGCGCTTAAAGGTGGCGGAGAGCCACTGGTGGCTACAATGACAGGCAAAGCCGAAATTACCAAAACTTCGATTATCATTGTTCCGTCAGCCCAAAGCTTAGTCCGTTATGAGATTCCTGGGTTTAAGCAATTGCTGGCAAAAGACGGAGACGAGGTGGTCGCTGGCCAGCGTCTGACCAATGGTTCTGTTAATCTACATGATCTAATGCGGCTCCAGGGTATTGAGGCAACACAACGCTATATAATGAACGAAATACTGGAAATTTTCGCAGCCCAAGGTCAAAATATTTCCGACAAGCATCTTGAGATCATCATTCGACAGATGTTTAGTCGTGTCCAAATCGAAGATGCCGCAGATAGTGAGTTTGTAACGGGAGATATTGTCAGTAAGTTGGCGGTTGTCGAAACAAATGACAAATTGGTCAAAGACGGAAAGAAACCGGCTCAGTACACCCAACTGTTGCTGGGAATCACCAAGGCTAGCCTGTCAACTGACTCATTCCTTAGTGCCGCCAGTTTCCAAGACACCACTCGTGTATTGATTGCGGCAGCTACCTCAGGCCGAGTCGATCACCTATACGGCTTAAAGGAAAACGTTATTCTCGGACGAAAGATACCCGTGGGCACAGGCTACATGACTGAAGAAGAAAAGCGGGAAGCAGCAGCGGCTGCTCAAATTGACGCATAACGGATAAGATGTTAGAGTATTAGACTATGCCTACTATTAATCAATTAATTAGAAAACCACGAGTTAAGGTGACTAGCAAAACTAAGTCCCCGGCTCTACTTCGTGTTACCAATAATCTAAAAACTAGAAATTACGAAAAACCATCGCCGTTTAAGCGAGGGGTCTGCGTTAAAGTCACTACTAAAACTCCAAAAAAGCCTAACTCGGCTCTAAGAAAAGTTGCCCGGGTACGTTTGACTAACGGCTACGAAGTCTGGGCATACATTGGCGGAGAAGGTCACAATCTCCAAGAGCACGCCGTTGTCCTTGTACGAGGCGGTCGAGTTAAAGATCTGCCGGGTGTACGCTATCACATTGTTCGAGGTAGTTTAGATTTACAGGGTGTACAAGACCGCAAACAGGGTCGTTCTAAATACGGGGCCAAGAAAGGTTCTAAGTAATGCCCAGAAAGAAGACTAAATCTCTAGTCAGGGACATCCCAGGTGATCGTCTCTACGACTCCGTAACGGTTCAACGCCTAATTAATCGCGTCATGTTAGACGGTAAAAAACAAGTCGCCGAGCGCTTGGTTTATGGAGCTATGCAAAAGGCTGCCGACAAACTTAAGATTAAAAATCCACTAGAGGTTTTTGAACAGGCTTTCAAAAATATACAGCCTCACATGGAAACCCGGTCTCGTCGAGTCGGGGGCGCTAACTATCAAATACCGTTTGAGGTTAAAGGACAAAGGCAAAATCATCTCACGACCATGTGGCTGGTGGCGGCCTCGCGTTCTCGAAAGGGCATGAGCATGGAAGACCGCCTTGCTCTTGAGTTAATTGATGCCTTTAACAACACCGGAACAGCTGTCAAGAAAAAAGAAGATACACATAAAATGGCCGATGCCAACCGAGCTTTTGCCCATTTCGCCAGGTTCTAGCACGATCGGTGGCTTTTTGCCCAATGCATGATTTTATTATAGGAAAATAACAGCGAAAGAATTACATGGCAGACAAGACATATTCACTCGAAAAATTACGAAATATCGGCATTATTGCCCATATTGATGCTGGGAAGACTACTACAACCGAAGGCATATTGTACCGAACTGGCTTAAAGCATAAAATCGGTGCTGTTCATGAGGGCGAAACAACCACAGACTGGATGGCTCAGGAAAAAGAGAGAGGTATTACCATTACAGCCGCTGCAGTCACCTGTTACTGGAAAAACCATAAGATCAACATTATTGATACTCCTGGCCATATTGATTTTACGGTCGAGGTTGAACGAAGCCTGAGAGTCCTTGACGGCGCTGTTACTGTCTTTGACGGCAAAATGGGCGTAGAGAGTCAGTCCGAAACTGTTTGGCGACAGGCCGACAAATACGGCGTGCCGCGCATTTGTTTCGTTAATAAGATCAATCAAACAGGCGGCGATTTCTATAAGTCTCTGGATTCAATTCATCAACGCCTAAGTAAAAGAGCCTTCCCGATACACCTGCCAATTGGCTTTGAGCAGTCTGTTAATGGTGTGGTTGACCTAATTTCAATGAAAGCCTATACCTACAAAGACTTCACAGACCACGAACTGATTGAAGGTGAGATCCCAGCCGATATGCAGGATGAGGTCAAAAAATACCGCAGTCTGTTAGTCGAAAACGCCGTTGCTGAAGACGAAAAAATGCTTGAGAAGTATTTTGAAGTCGGTGAAGAAGGCCTTAATGAAGATGAAGTTAGACAGGCAATCCGCACAGCCGTTTTAACAGGAAAGTTTTTTGCCGTTTCTGGTGGCGATGGCCGCGGTGTGATTGTTGAAAAACTACTTGATGCTGTTGTCGACTTCCTGCCTTCGCCCCTAGATCGTGGCGCAACTTGGGGAACTCATACCAAAACCGGCGACGAAATCGAGCGCCAACCGAGCGACAGTCAACCTTTCGCCGCTCTAGCTTTTAAGATTGCGACGGACCCATTCGTTGGGAAACTAGCCTTCTTTAGGGTGTATTCTGGGAAACTCCAAGCTGGCAGCTATATTCTAAATTCATCGAAGGGTGAAAAGGAACGAGTTGGCCGAATCGTTCGTATGCAAGCTAATACCCGTGAAGATGTTACCGAAATTAGTGCCGGTGACATAGCTGCAATTGTTGGACTAAAAGGGACAACTACTGGGGACACTCTATGTGACCCAAATAACCCGATAGTTCTAGAGAGTATTACTTTCCCAGAACCGCCTGTCAGTATTGCTATAGAACCTAAGACTAAAGCCGATCAGGAAAAAATGAGTCTTGCGCTTCAACGCCTGGCCGAAGAGGATCCGACTTTTCGGATTCATGTTGATCACGAAACAGGCCAGACAATTATTAGAGGTATGGGAGAACTGCATCTAGAGATCATAGTCGACCGAATGAAACGTGAATTTACCGTTGAGGCCAACGTCGGACAGCCGCAAGTTGCTTATCGTGAAACTATTCGTAAGGATGGAGTTGAATCCGAAGGCAAGTTTATTCGACAATCTGGTGGCCGAGGACAGTATGGCCACGTGTGGTTGCGTTTATCGCAAAATGAAGCCGGAAAAGGCTTTGAGTTCATTAACTCCATTAAAGGCGGGGTTGTTCCGGCCGAGTACATCCAGCCTGTTAAAGCCGGTATTGAAGAAGCTATGAGTAATGGTGTTATTGCTGGATATCCGGTTGTTGATATTAGAGCTGAGCTTTACGACGGTAGTTATCATGACGTTGACTCTAGTGAACTGGCCTTTAAAATTGCCGGCAGTATGGCTCTGCAAAGTGGCGTCAAAAAAGCCGGACCTGTTCTCTTAGAACCAGTAATGAAAGTCGTGGTTGTCACGCCTGAGAATTTCATGGGTGACGTAATAGGTGACCTAAACTCTAAACGGGGCCGCATCGAATCTATGGAAGATCTGACTCCAGGTATTAAAGAAATTACGGCCTTCGTACCGCTGGGCGAGATGTTCGGCTATACAACTAATTTGCGTAGCTCTACCCAGGGCCGAGCAAGTAGTAGCATGGAACTTGATCATTATGCTGATGTGCCAGGCAACGTTGCCGAGACAATTATTAGTAAAAATAGTAAGTAGTTTTATACAACCGAAGGGAGATTGTTATGGATCACAACGTTCCAAAAGGGTGCGATTTACTTAGTATTTTAGCCGAGGACGACTACGGTGTAGAACAAATTATGGAGGTGGTAGATTCTCAACCTAATGCCCATGATGCGATAGCCGCTTTAGAAGATGTCGGCATTGACGCTCTCGATACTCTCGAGTTGTGCAAATTTGCCAAATACTGTTCGTCCTGCGGACCGATGGCCGGCGAATGTCGTCTGGGTTCTCTTTTTGTCCAGACTGCTGAAATCGTCTAGCTGGCACCTATAAAACTCTTTACAAATTGTCAATCTTTCCCTATACTACTCGAGTATCAAGTGTGAGTATCTATGCTCATGCTAAATTAATTTTTAATTGTCAACAGGAGTCATAACTACAATGGCAGAAAATTTTGACCGAAGTAAGCCACATGTCAACGTTGGGACCATGGGCCATGTCGACCACGGTAAAACTACTCTAACCGCTGCAATTACGCACGTACTAAGTAAGAGACTTCCAAGTCCAGTTAACAAAGCTGTTAATTACGATGAAATCGATAAGGCTCCCGAAGAAAAACAACGGGGTATTACAATCGCTACATCGCACCAAGAGTACGAGAGCGAAAAGCGTCATTATGCCCACGTCGATATGCCTGGTCATGCTGACTACGTCAAGAACATGATTACTGGTGCCGCCCAAATCGATGGGGCTATTTTAGTTGTTTCAGCTGCTGATGGCCCGATGCCACAAACTCGTGAGCACGTTTTGCTCGCACGCCAAGTCGGTGTGCCTAAAATTCTTGTATTCATGAACAAAATGGATCTAGCTGATGCTGAACTTGTCGACTTGGTAGAGGAAGAAATTCGTGAATTACTAGCTAAAAACGATTTTGATAAGGACTGTCCTATCATCCGTGGCTCCGCCACTAAAGCTCTCGATGGTGACAAAGAAAATGAAGACGCCATCATGGAACTCGTCAAGGCAATGGATGATTATATTCCTGAACCAAAGCGTGATTTAGATAAACCATTTCTAATGCCCATTGAGGATGTATTTTCGATTAAGGGGCGCGGAACCGTTGCCACAGGTCGTATTGAATCTGGAGTTGTTAAGATTAACGATGAAGTTGAAATTGTCGGGATTCGTCCTACCAAGAAATCAGTTGTAACCGGCATTGAAGCATTCAAGAAGAATCTTGACCAAGGACAAGCCGGTGACAATGCCGGGGTTCTACTGCGCGGTATTGAGCGTGACGACATTGAAAGAGGCCAGGTTCTATGTAAGCCTGGTTCAATCACGCCACACACCGAGTTTGATTCTGAAGTATATATCTTAACTAAAGAAGAGGGTGGACGACATACTCCATTCTTCAAGGGTTACAAGCCGCAATTTTATTTCCGAACTACAGACGTTACCGGTGAGGTAGAATTACCCGCGGATAAGGAAATGGTCATGCCTGGCGACACCGTCACTTTTAAAGTAAAACTACTTTCACCAATTGCTATGGAACAGGGCCTGCGTTTCGCTATCCGAGAAGGTGGTCGAACCGTTGGTGCAGGTGTTGTTACGAAAGTTATAAAATAGTACTGAGCATTAAATGACAGAACGCGTTGATTTAGCTATAGGACTTCAAGCTGTGGTTCGAGGTGAAGCGAGCGCTCACGTTTTTATGGGTGAGCAAAATGGTTTCTCCTTTCCGATGAGTGTGGTAATTGCGCCAGTCGACGGCGAAATCCCTACACCTGACTTAGCAGACCCCAATTCCGAAATAGCCCAACTCTACAATGTACGTTACGCCGGGAGGCTAACTGCTGATCAAGCGGGTGAGCATTTAAGCGGTATGCAGCGAGCCGGTAGAGTTATCCCGCCATACGAAACTACTGGTGGAGTGTATTAATCATGGCCGAGCCCAAAAAGCCAGAGGTGAAGCAAAGAATTCGGATTCGTCTAAAGGCTTATGACCATAAAGTCATCGACCAAGCAGCGAAGCAGATTATCGACACTGCTCTTAGAACAGGCGCAACTCTAGCAGGTCCAATTCCGCTGCCAACTGAGAGAAATAGCTTTACCGTAATAAAAAGCCCTCATGTCTACAAAAAAAGTCGTGAGCAGTTTGAAATGCGCATTCATAAACGTCTAATAGATGTATTTGATCCTACACCGAAAACTATCGATTCCTTGACTAATCTCAGTTTACCGGCTGGTTGTGACGTCGAAATCAAAATGTAGGGTTGGTCCGGCGTGGTAAAAAGAAAAACCGCAAAAAAAAGCAATTCAACACAAGCCGATGGCATATTTGCATTAAAACTTGTTTTGTACCTGATTCTCGGCTCACTTTGGATAAAGGTTACTAAAACCGGGCATCTACAGGTACCAATTCCCGTCGGTTTAATTGTCGGCATATTTTTTAGTGCACACGAACACTTCAGGATTGATCGGAAGATAGAGTATGCCATGCTTTTGATTGCCATGATGGTTGGCTATTGGGCGCCCTTTGGCCTCTACATAAGCCACTAAATTGTAGAATAAACAACGCATTGACAGGAGTAGAGTAAAGCTGTTATTCTATACAAGTATATCAAATACCTGTCCTTGGCATTTCGGTAGGTCTGTGTTCTATAAAAGGGGTAGAAACCACCGGGAGCTAGGTTTTTTATGTGAGCTATTCTTTTTGGAATGAGTTCTGGCAGCTCTGTTACATGTACCCAAGAAAACTATGAAGGCTTTAATTACAAGAAAAATTGGCATGACCAGTACCATTAGTGCAGATGGCTTAGTTCAGGCCATAACTCTACTTAGTGTTGGCGAAAACGTTGTAACTCAACTAAAAACAGATGAGAGAGACGGCTATCGGGCCATCCAACTTGGCTTTGAAAAGGTCAAGAAAGATAAGTTGAGTAAACCCCTAAGCGGTCATGTTAAACCGTCTAAAGCTCAACCTAAAATGATCAGAGAAATTGCTGTTAAGGAGTTTCCTGAGGATATAGCACTGGGCGTAGAACTAACAGCTGAAACATTTTCCGTTGGAGATACCGTTAAAGTTAGCGGCATCAGCAAGGGCAAAGGTTGGGCAGGAACTATTAAACGTCATAATTTCCACCGCGGCCGAAAAACTCACGGTGGCCAAAGTTACCGCCGACCTGGCTCAATAGGTTCTATGTATCCTCAGCACATCCTAAAAGGAAAGAAAATGGCCGGGCAAATGGGCGGCGAACAAGTTACAGTACGCAACTTAAAAATAGCTTTGGTAAATCCTGAGGCCAAGGTTATAGGTGTCAGCGGCGCAGTACCTGGCCCCCGCAAGAGCATCATTATTGTTCGAGAGGCGTAACCTTATGGCGGTCATTACTTACACACAATCCGGAAACAAAGCTACAACGGCCGCCAAACTCGACAAAGCCGTTTTTGGAGTTATGCCGGCTAACGATGAAATTTTAAAATATGCCTACACTGCCTATTTGGCAAATGGTCGAGTAAACTTGGCTAAAACCAAAACTCGTGGACTGGTTAGTGGCGGTGGCCGTAAACCTTGGCGTCAAAAAGGTACTGGTCGGGCCCGATTCGGATCGAGTCGTGTGCCTATCTGGAGGGGTGGGGGCGTGACATTTGGACCTACTGGGAAAGAGAACTACGAGAAAAAGTTACCGATCCAGATAAAGCGACTGGCTGTTCGTCAGGCACTAAGCTTAAGTGCTGATAAAGAGCAAGTTATCATTATTGAATCACTTAATCCAAAATCTGCTAAAACCACCGAAATTGTTAAGCTGTTTGATAAAATCAAGATTTCCGGACGAATTTTATTGGTCGTCAACCACAAAACACCTGAATTATTGCGTGCCACGGCAAATCTCGGAAAAGTTCAAGTTGTTCAATCTCGCTACCTTAACACTTATGACATTCTGAATGCCGACCACATTATTATCACCAGCGACGGGCTTAAAGAAGTCCACGAGTGGCTAGGAGGTAAGAGTTAATTATGAATAACTATAAGGCTATTGCCTTGAAACCTCGCCTCAGTGAAAAAGCTTATGCCCTGAGCCAAGAACACAATTTATATGTTTTTGTGGTTCCGAAGAATGCCAATAAACTGACCGTTAGCGAAGCTGTTAATGCTCAATTTGGTGTTACCGTACAAAACGTAAATATGATTCGCAGCAAAGGCAAAGCCAAGAGAACCGTTCGCAAAGGCGGACGTCCAATTGCCGGCCAACAGTCAAATTTTAAGAAAGCGTATGTGACCATTAAGTCTGGTGAATCGATCCCAATCTTTCAGAGCGAAGATGAAAAGAAACCAGAAAAGAAGGGTAAGTAGCCATGGCAGTTAAAACATACAAGCCAACTTCACCTGCTCGTCGGGGAATGAGCTCGCAAGACTTCGATGCTATTACCACAAACCGGCCACTACGTTCCTTGCTGGTACCGAAACGACGTGGCAATGGAAGAAATAATCAAGGACGCATTACGGTTCGCCATAAAGGCGGTGGGGCTCGTAAGTTTTATCGTCTAGTCAGCTTTAATTTGCCGGCTGGCATTGTTGCCACGATTGAGCAAATCGAGTACGATCCAAACCGCTCAGCCCGCATTGCTCGCATCAAAGATCAAAATAATCAGCACTATTACATCCTTGCCGCTCAAGGCATGCAGGTTGGTCAAACCATTCGCGAAGGCGAGGAAGCGCCGATCGAGCAGGGAAATCGCCTGCCACTTAAAGCTATCCCTGTTGGAAGTACTATTCACGCTGTCGAACTAATGCCTAATGGTGGAGCTCAAGTTGCTCGAAGCGCTGGCAATAGCGCCCAGCTGGTTGCTAAAGAGGGTGAATACGGTCAGGTACGTCTGCCTAGTGGCGAAGTTCGTATGATTAACCTCGAATGCATGGCCAGTCTCGGTGTAGTCGGTAATCTTCAACATCAGAACATTAAAATCGGAAAAGCCGGTCGTAACCGAAGAAAAGGCATCCGCCCAACTGTCCGTGGAGTTGTCATGAATGCTGCCGATCACCCGCATGGAGGAGGTGACGGTGGTCGTCACGGTACAGCCAAAGATCCTAGGACACCTTGGGGCCAGAAGACTCTGGGATACAAGACCAGGCGTCGCAAGAGCACTAGTCAGTTTATTATTAAAAGTCGTCACGAATCGAAGCGGAGGTAGTTCAATATGAGTCGCTCACTTAAGAAAGGTCCATTTATCGATCCAAAACTGGCTAAGAAAGTCGCTGCACTGGGTAACGAGGACCGTACCATAATCAAAACATGGGCCCGGGCGAGTACTATTTCGCCGGATTTTGTTAGTCGGACAATTGCTGTTCATAATGGCAAGGTGCACGTCCCGGTCTTTATTACCGAAAATATGGTCGGGCACAAACTTGGAGAGTTTGCTCCTACTCGTAAATTCCGCTCACACGGCGGTAAGCTCGCTAGAGGAGAGGCATAGAGGATAATTATGTTGGTTAAAGCTATAGCAAAAGGAGTCGATATGAGTCCCCGTAAGGTCGGTGATGTCGCTGCCCTAGTCCGTGGACGAACCGTTGAAGATGCCCTTGTCATACTATCTCATACACCTCGTCGAGCAGCTGAACCAGTGCGTAAGACAATTGAAAGCGCCAAAGCTAATGCTGACCATAATCACAACTTAAAGCCCGATACTCTGAAAATTGTCGAAATTAGTGTTACTCCGGGTCCGCGTCTCAAGCGCTACCGTCCTGCTGCCCGTGGACGAGCTTTACCCTATCAGCATAAATCTAGTCATCTTCGAGTAATTGTCGACGGCGAGACAAGACAGACCAAGAAACCGACTAAGGCAGTAGCCGAAAAATCCAAAAAGGAGACTAAGTAATGGGACAAAAAGTTAACCCTATAAGCTATCGATTGCAGGTTAATAAGGATTGGCGTAGTAAATGGTTTGCCTCAAAAAGAGACTACGCCAAGTTCTTGGGTGATGATCTGGCTGTACGTCGGCTCATACAAAAAAAGCTCGGTTCACGGGCAGCTATTAATAAGGTTGATATTGAGCGTTCGCCGAACCTTGTAACTGTGACCATAACCACGGCTAAGGCTGGGGTAGTTATTGGTCGTGGTGGTAGCGGTGCTCAGGAGCTAAAAGAAGGCATTGAAGCTATTTATAAAATTCCATCAAGGGTAAATATTGAGGAAGTCAAGAAACCTGAATTATTTGCGAAGTTGGTCGCTGAAAATATTGCCCATCAACTGGAGAGAAGAATGTCCTTCCGCCGGGCAATAAAATCGTCTGCCGCGGCAACAATGCGGGCCGGTGCTCAGGGTGTTCGAATCGAAGTTGCCGGCCGCCTAAACGGCGTGGAGATGTCTCGTCGCGAAAAAGAAGTCCAGGGCAGCGTTCCATTACACACTCTTAGAGCGAATATCGATTTTGCACAGGTAGCAGCTAAAACTACTGCCGGCATAATTGGCGTAAAGGTCTGGATTTATAAGGGGGAGAGCCTCTAATGCTATCGCCTAAAAGAACTAAGTTCAGAAAAGTTCGCAAAGGCCGCGTCAACGGTGTTGCTACCAGTGGCAATTATATTGCATTTGGCGAATTTGCGTTGCAGTCTCAGGGAACTGATCGTATTACCGGCCGACAGATCGAGGCATCGCGACAGGCAATGACCCGTTATGTAAAGCGCGGTGGAAAGATCTGGATTCGTATATTTCCACATACGCCAGTTACTCGTAAACCTCAGGACGTCAAAATGGGTAGCGGTAAGGGCAATCCCGAGTTTTTTGTAGCCAAAGTTCGTCCCGGGACCATTTTATTTGAAATGCAAGGCGTCAGCGAAGAAGTAGCGCGCGAGGCGATGCGTCTGGCAGCCCACAAACTACCAATCAAAACCAGGTTCTTGGTCAAGGACGAAGGATGATTACGATGAAAACTGTAGAAATTCGAAAATTATCAACTGCTGAGCTGACCACTGAAAGTAACCGATTGCGTGAGGAGATAGTTGAATTGCGTCGTCGAATTAATCTTGGTGAACAGTCTAATGTTCGTGCCGTCCGCAATAAACGTAAAGATCTAGCTCGTCTACTGACAGTTTTAAGTGAACAATTAATGAAGGAGACCAAGTAATGGCTAAACCAATTGTTGGTACAGTAGCTTCTGACAAGACTGCGAAGACCATTGTTGTCTCTGTTCAGACACGCAAAACTCACCCGATATACAAGAAGCAATATACCCGCTCAGCGCGGCTGATGGTTCATGACCCCAAAGATGAAGCCAAGGTAGGTGATTTAGTTAGTGTTGTCGAAATTCGACCGATTAGCGCCAGGAAGCGTTACCAGCTACTTAAGATTATCGAACGGGCTGGTGTGCGACACGAGGAAAAGGAGCCGGAAGTATGATTCAGCAAGAATCTAGATTGGTAGTTTGTGATAACTCCGGTGCCAAAGAAATTCTCTGCATTCGTGTGCTTGGAGGCACCCGACGCCGATATGCTGGGGTTGGTGACATTATTGTCGCTACCGTCAAGTCAGCCAGTCCGAACGGGACGGTTAAGAAGAAATCTGTCGTACGTGCCGTCGTTGTCCGTACTAAATATGTGGTTAATCGTAAAGATGGATCAACCATTCGTTTTGATGACAACGCTGCGGTAATCATTGATGAGGCCAAATTACCAAGAGGTACCAGAATTTTCGGCCCAGTACCACGAGAGTTGCGCGAACAGGGCTATGCCAAGATTATTTCCCTTGCCCCGGAGGTTCTATAATGATCACTCAAAAAATTTACAAGATTAGACTGAAGATGGGCGACACCGTGATAGTCCTTGCTGGTAAATATAAGGGAAAGACCGGTAAGATCGTGGCTATTCACCCCAAAGAGAACAAGGTAACCGTGGAAGGTATTAATATAGTCAAAAAGCATGTTAAACCAAACCGCGAACACCCTCAGGGAGCTATCGTTGAGTTAACCAAGCCGATGTGGGTTAGTAAGCTTAGTGTTATTGATCCAACCACCAAAAAAGCTAGCCGTATAGGATTTGACTTTAAAAAAGACGGTGAGAAGATCCGAATTTATAAGTCTAGCGGGAAGGAAGTATAGATATGCCAGCTGCTACCAAAACCCCTTCCAAAAGCGTGTCAACTACTAGACTTCACCAACAATACATTGAGACTTACGTTAAGGAATTACAAAAAGATCTAGGTCTAAGTAATCCGAACCAAGTTCCGAGATTAATGAAAATTGTAATAAACGTTGGTCTGGGACGAGGAAAAGACGATAAGAAATTGATCGACGCTGCGACTAACACGCTTCGCAAAATTACCGGCCAACAGCCCATTGAAACATTAGCCAAAAAATCGATTGCTAGTTTTAAGCTGAGAGAGGGAAACAAGATTGGTCTCAAGGTTACCTTGCGGGCAGACTATATGTATGAGTTTATGGATCGAATAATTTCAGTTGTCCTACCACGGCTACGTGATTTTCATGGTGTTAGCCTAAAAGCCTTTGACAAACAGGGCAATTTCGCAATCGGCTTTACTGATCAGTCGGTTTTCCCCGAGCTAAGTTTTGAGGAAACAACAACTGCTCATGGCCTACAAGCAATATTTGTAATTAAATGTCAAAATGCGTCACACGCTAAGGCTTTGCTTGAGAAATTCGGCATGCCATTTGAGAAAGAAAGGGAGAATTAAGAATGGCTAAGAAATCAATTATTGCTCGCGATTTGAAGCGCCAGCGGATGATCGAAAAGTATGCTGCTAAACGTACTGAGCTGAAAAGCTTGGGAGACAGTGATGGCTTGGCACGTTTGCCACGCAACTCATCGCCCACACGCTGGAAGAATCGATGTCTAGAAACTGGTCGGCCGCGTGGTTACATGCGCACGTTTGGGCTAAGCAGAATTGCCTTCCGAGAGCACGCCAGCAAGGGAGAGATCCCTGGTGTAACTAAATCAAGTTGGTAAAGGACATATATGATGACTTCAACAGACCCCATCGCCGATATGCTAACTCGCATTCGTAACGCTTCAGCAGTTCAAAAAACGACTGTTAGTTTACCGCATTCCAAAATCAAGGAAGCAGTTGCTAGATTGTTGGTGGAAAAAAACTTTATTGACAAAGTAGAAGTAAAGCCAGCAGAAACCTCAATCGGCAACGTAATGACTTTGACCCTCAACGAAGATCGTGCCAATAGCCACATTACAGAAGTCGTTAGGCTTAGCCGGCCAGGTCGTAGAACATATGCTGGCGCAAACGCAATTCCGGTTATAAAAAGAGGTCGCGGCATTGTTATAATCTCAACATCTAATGGAGTAATGACCGGCGACCAAGCTCGTGAGCAGGGTATTGGCGGAGAGTTAATTTGTAAGGTTTATTAATATGAGTCGAGTAGGTAAAACACCAATTTCTATACCCAGCGGCACCAGTGTCAGTTTCGCCAACGATGTTATTTCGGTAACCGGGCCAAAAGGCACCTTAAGCTTGCCGGCTATGTCTGATATTTCCTTTAAGGAAGAAGATGGTCAAATAATAGTTAATCGTGCTAATGAAGAGCAAACCGTCAGAGCTCGGCATGGACTTATGCGAAGCCTTGTTCAGAATATGGTAACTGGCGTGACTGCGGGATTTAGTAAACAGTTAGAAGTCAACGGAGTAGGTTTTCGTATAGCCCTTGCTGGCAGTAATTTACGCATGCAGCTAGGCTTTTCTCACGAAGTAGTTTATCCTATCCCTGCTGGTGTAAACGTGACTGTTGACCAGAACATTATCAGTGTTAGCGGTATCGATAGACAGCTCGTCGGCCAAGTCGCTGCCGATATTAGAGAGCTAAAAAAACCCGAGCCTTATAAGGGTAAAGGCATAAAGTACGTTGATGAGCGAATTATACGCAAGTCCGGGAAAAGCGGTAAGGAAAAGTAGTTATGGATAGTATTTTGGACAAAAAGCACAAGAACAAGGATCTTCGTAAGCGACGTATTCGTTCTATCATAAGCGGAACTACGGAGCGACCTCGCCTAAGCGTGTCAATCAGCAACCGTCATATCATTGCCCAGGTTATTGACGACTCTAAACATAGTACCCTGGCCTATGTCACAACCGTTGGCGGCAAAGTCGAGGGCAATAATATGACCGAGAGAGCCGAGTGGGTTGGTCTACAGATTGCTAAGAAAGCAAACGCTGCCAAAGTTAAAAAGGTTGTTTTTGATCGAGGCGGTAGCTTATACCATGGACGCATAAAGGCTTTGGCCGATAAGGCCCGCGAACAAGGATTGGAGTTTTAGTTATGGCATTATCAATTACCGAAAGACGCGCCGCTCAATCTATTGAAGAGAAACAATTTGATGAGAGAGTATTACACATTGACCGCGTTGCGAGAGTGGTTAAGGGTGGTCGACGATTCCGTTTCCGTGCACTCGTTGCGGTCGGCGATCACAAGGGCAGAGTTGGGGTCGGGGTGTCAAAAGGCCCGGATGTAACTGCTGCCGTCACTAAAGCTACTGAGGTTGCCAAAAAACATATGATTAAAGTCGCTCTTTACAAGGGTACAATCCCTCATGATGCTGAATCAAAAGTTGCCGGCGCTAGGATCCTTTTAAAACCAGCTAGCGTTGGTACTGGTCTTATTGCCGGTGGAGTTGTCCGTACTATATTGGAAATCACTGGAATTAACAACGTACTCAGTAAATCGTTTGGTTC
>Ga0302325_10005478_pt1 | contig 28828 bp, 20 predicted proteins | sample Palsa_T0_2_FD_201948 | JGI IMG/M metagenome (GOLD analysis project Ga0302325, IMG submission 201948) | Peat permafrost microbial communities from Stordalen Mire near Abisko, Sweden - Palsa_T0_2 | ecosystem: Environmental > Terrestrial > Soil > Palsa > Peat permafrost | place: Sweden: Abisko...
GCAATCCCAGCACAAGAAACGACAGGATGCGATAGAAGCGCTCGAGGAAAGACAGATCAAAGAGAAAGACTTTGGCGACTACTACGCCGAAAAGCGCGAGAGCCTGCCAGCGGAGTAGCGCCGACTTTCGTGCGAGGCCGAAGACGATCAGTCCAGTGGCGTAGCACGTCCAAAGAATTGAAAGGCCCAATGATTGAGCGAGGCCGCGCTCGAGATTGATCGTTTGTGTGCGCCCAAGCGCATCCCAGACTTCGAGAGAAAGTGCGAGGAGAGCAAATCCGTTGGCGGCGACGGCGAGAATTGTGAATGGAACGATTTCGGCTTGACCCAATTCATCGCCGGCGCGGGCGGCGAAAACGCATGCAGCTGAATAGCACGCCACGGCGATGGCGAATGTGGCGAATCTTGCGTTGAAGATGAATGCGGTCGCGGGAATATCGAACAGCAATAGCCGAAACGCTGTGATTCCAAATAGAAGCAGGCCGAATCCGCGTAGATACCAAAGGCGGGTACGGAATCCGCTCCAAATGAGAATTGCGCCTTCGATGGCCAGAGCGACGGTGATCCATTTGCCGTCGAGGCGCAGAGGAATTGCCAGCGTGGCGTACATCAGGGCCAGTCCGGCGAATAGAAATTGAGCGGTGGGCGGCTCTTTTTCGCGCGGCGACGGCAGGGTGCGGAGCACGACGAGATGCGCCGCTGCGAGCGCAAGAACCGCGAACGTAATCGTCCAGCGATAATTCGGCCACAGCATTTGGTGCAGCGCGATCAGGTAGATCAGGGCGTTCGCGGGCACGATCACGATTTCTTCGGGCGAAAGGCCGCCTGCCTCGCTACTGCGCACCACTGGCAGCGCGGCGAAGGCGATGAAGAAAAGCGTGGCGAAGAGCAGCGTGATGCCCAGCTCGCCGTCGCGATAAAATTCCCCGTACCATCCCCAGAAATAAATTTGTGTGCCGACAAAAGCGAGCGGCGCGAGCCACTCCCACTTCCGCACGCGCTGCAAAATTAGCAGGCCGAAAACGAGGGCGAGAACGTAGGTGAAGAGGGTGATCTCCGCGTTCTTGCCCGTGCTCAGAAGTTGCGGCGTGAGAAAACCGCCAAGGAGAGCCATGACCGCGATTCGCTGCGAATCGCGGCCCACAGCGATGGTGACCATCGCAGCAGTGACAACGATCATCGCCGCGAACGCGACGCTTTGGTCGAATAGACGGTAATAGTGCCAACCGCCCCACAGCGACAGATACAAGCAGGCTGCGCCGAGACCTGCGATGCCTTCGGAAAAATAGCGATAGCCCTTCCTCAGCAGCCGGTCGCTCCAAATCAGCAAGCTGGCGCCGAAGAGAAGTCCGATGGCGATGCGGCCGTGAGGGCCGACCCAGTTGTTGTCGAAGGCGTACTTGAGGAATAACGCGACCGCGCAGAGAACGGCGAGAACGCCAGCGTAGTTGAGCCATCTTCCGGCGACGACGGATTCGAAGTCGGCAGCGCCGGAGCCGCCGGCGAAAGTCGTGCGGACTGGCGGCGACTTCGGCAGCGGCGTAGGCACGTGCTGGCTGGGCGGAGCAACTGCGGCGCTTGATCGCGGCGCCGGCAGTGTCGGCGGAATTGCTGACTGCGTCGCTTCCTGCTCGATTGGCGGAGTGGCAGGCAGGGTTAAAGGCGGCGTTACGGCCGATGCTCCTGCTGGGGCGGCGGGAGCTTCGCTCGATCTCGAAGTCAGCTCCGAAAGTCGAGTCTCAACCGCGTAGAGCCGCGCCGTGAGATTTGCTAATTGCTGTTGGAATTGCTGTTCGACCTGCCGGTTCAATTGCTGCGCGGCTTGCTGGTCGGGCTGCTGCCGGTTCTCGAGACGGCGGACCCGGACAAATGCGGAAATCGCGAGAATCGGCCCGAGAACGAGCGCGAGTATAACGAGTCCTAACGCGAAGTATGCGAACGATTCACCTTGCATGAGCTTGAGATTGCGGGGCGCGAATCGCGCGTATTAGAGCACAGGCGAGACTTCGGAGCAACGTGAGCGCGCAAATCTGGCCGGTGCTGGTCAGGCTTCAGGTTTCCGGATTCGTTGGAATTATTTACTTCGGGGTAATTCCCAGACACTTTTCGATGCTCTTCTGCCAGTCGGGGCCGCTATCGCGGTCATCACTTCCGAGCGCGCGCACATCATCGTTGGCATCGGGTCGCAGAGCCGTTCTGGTGTAGGTGACCTCGACGGTCGTGCGGGATGGATCGATGGGGGTCAATTTCACGTCGATTGTTGTCACAACCACGTCGTCGATAAAAGCAACGTATTGCATCCTTCCGGCGGAAAGATCGAAGAGCGTATTGACCCAAACGCTGGTGTGCTGGCCGTGCTGGACGCGAAATACTGCTCCCTCGGTGTCCTTCGCGGGCAGTGGATAAAGGAATTCAGGATTCCAGTGCTTGCCGGCCCAACTGCGTTCGGCTTCAGGGCCGAAGAGCGGGGCGAGACGAGCAACCGGCGCAGCGATGTCGAAATGAAATATGTTGGTGACATGGGCCAGTTCGGCGGACGAATCAGCCAGCTTAAGCGATTGCGGAGTGTTCACGATGAGAATTCCCAAGGCAAGGACGATCATGTGCAGTGTCATTTGCGCTCCTTTAAATGATGGCTATCGGACGCTCGAAGAGTCATTCCGTAGAGACTTCTGAACTGGTTGATGTCCTTCAGCGTTTGCGCAGAAAAGGGAGTTTTTCCTTCGAAGGCATGCAGGACGATGCCTTCCAGCAGGTCTCCGAGGCTCATGTCCTTGAGTTCCGCGACGGCCTTCAGGACTTTCAGCAGCCGCTTCTCGATGCGAACGCCGGTTTGGACCTGGTCAACCTCTACAAATCGCTCTTTGACGTTTCGTTGTGCCATTTGTACCAATGTACCATGGTACACGAGACGAAAGCAACGGAAAACCCGAAGATGCCGCACGAAAATCGGTGCGGCGCTACAGGTGAAAATCAAGCAATTCGTTGCGGACGGAATTGACATCCTCGGCGTTTTGTCCAATCCTTGAATGCTTCAATCGGGTTTCGAGAGGACATTGATGGCATCCGGCGCAAAAATTGGCATCCTGACGGGCGGCGGCGACGTTCCCGGGCTCAATTCGGTGATCAAGTCAGCGGTATATCGCGCGAGCGAGATGGGCCGCGAAGTGATTGGCATTCGCAGAGGCTGGGAAGGGCTCACGCATCTTGACGCATCGCAGGAAGTGGATGCGCGTTACATCCGGCATCTGACGCGCGAGAGCACGCGGGCGATCGATCGCAGCGGCGGCACCGTGCTGCACACTTCGCGAACGAATCCCATGCGCATCTCGAAAAACCGATTGCCCGCAAACATTCCACAGGCGGAGCTCGATAAACTTACGACCGATGGGAAGACGTATAACTTCACACCGATTGTGCTTCGCAATCTCGAGCGGCTGGGCATCGGCTGCCTGATCGTCATCGGCGGCGACGACACGCTGGGATTCGCGGCGGCGCTCGATAAACTCGGCGTCCCGCTGATGGCGATTCCGAAAACGATGGACAACGACGTCCAGGGCACCGAGTACTGCATTGGCTTTTCGACGGCGATTACGCGCGCCAAGGAACTGATCAACCGGCAGCGGACCACGCTGGGCTCGCACGAGCGCATTGGAATCTTCCGGATTTTCGGACGGGATGCGGGATTCACTGCGCTTTACACCGCGTACGTGACTTCGGCGCGCTGCGTGATTCCTGAATATCCGTTCGACCTGGATGTTCTTGTGAAACTTCTCGTGGATGACAAGCGCAACAATCCCAGCAACTACGCTTTCATTATCGCGTCGGAAGGCGCCGTGTGGACGGGGCAGAAAGCGGAGGATTACGGCGAAGCCGACGCGTACGGCCATCGCAAGAAAGTGGACATCGGCCACGCGCTGGCCGAAATCCTGCGCCAGCGGACGGGCGAAGAAACAATGACGAGCGACCTGACATACGATCTGCGAAGCGGCGACCCTGATGCCGTGGACCAGGTGGTGGCAACGACATTTGCGAACGTGGCATTCGACCTGATTGGCGACAAAGTTTACGGACGAATGATGGCCATTCGGGAAGGGCTATACTCCCACGCGCCGCTTCCCGACCACGCGCTTGGGCCGCGCACGGTGGACATCGAGAAACTTTACAACACTAAGCGCTACCGGCCGCGTTATGCCGGCAAGCTGGGCGCTCCTGTGTTTCTTATTTCCGCATAACTTGGCGTCATCTTGCGGCCGACTGTGTCCCGTGGCGAATGATGGCCATGATGGAACAGGGCCGCTAACCCGCGACCGGCGTCATGTTCTCTTTCGTAAACACCGTGACCTGCGCGCGATTGTGAAAACTGTAGGATATTGGTACGTTGGTTCGATGGCAATTCAGCCGAGCCCGGACACGAAGTCGCAAAAGCGCCGCCGAAGCCAGCGTTTAAAGGCTCGCGTAACGATCGAGGTGCGGGCTCAAACTGCGGACAAACAGAGCGCTACGGAAAAAACCGAAGCGCTGATCATCAACGCTCACGGCGGGTTGATCCTTCTCTCCATGAAAGTAGTGCCGGATCAGCTGGTTACTGTGGTGAATCTGAAAACCGGGGATGAACTGCTGTCGCGGGTGACGTCACTTGGGCCGAGCTTCATGGGGAAAACGGAAGTCGGAGTGGAATTCATCAAGCCGTCACCGCAGTTTTGGGACGTATCGCCAGTATCTAGCCACTAAGCCTGCGCGGCACTTTCCGCGTTCCGAATCATTCAAAGACAATCCAGTTTTTAGTGTCGGGATGCTCAGACGTAAGGCGATGCATGTCGATTACCTGTATTCCCGGAGGCGGGGGTGTCCGGGCTCTGACTCTATTTTAATGTTCGACCGGACATCGTTAGTTTCCGAATCCGCTCACTTTAAGTCCGAATCGGAGTCCAAGTTTGAAGCGTCTAATGTGGAGTTTGGAGTCGAAGTGTCCTAAGATGTTCGGTCTGTCCTTCAGGAGAATTTTCACGCTGTATGTGTGTTACACCACGTAAACGCTCGGAGTTGCAGGTGCGTCCCGCGTATCGCGAATGGCGATCGACGCGGGCGGACGTCCGCGCGCTGAGCGTTGCGATGGGGCTGCTGATCGCAGTCGCGGCAGGCTGCGCCGGGTGCGCCAAGAAGGACGCTTCGGCGGAAGGGCCGCCGCCTGCTGTCGCCGTGAAAACGATCGTCGCGCAGAACGCCACAATCCCGGATGAATCGGAGTATCTCGCGACGCTGAAGTCGCGGCACTCGGCCACGATCAATCCACAGGTCGAAGGGTCCATCACGAAAATCTTCGTGAAGTCTGGCGACCGCGTTGCGGCGGGCAAATCGCTGATGGAAATTGATCCGATCAAACAGCAGGCGACGTTGCAAAGCCAGACGGCGGCACGGTCTGCGCAAGAGGCAACTCTCTCCTACGCAAAAGTGCAGCTCGATCGAGAGAAGAAATTATACGACGCGGGCATCGTCGCCAAGCAAGAGCTCGACCAAGCGCAAACCACATACGACGCCGCCGAAAAGCAACTCGAATCACTGCAAGCGCAGGAAAACGAACAGCGGGTCGAGCTGCATTATTACAGCGTCATCGCGCCTTCGAGCGGAATTATCGGCGACGTGCCGGTGCGCGTCGGGGATCGCGTCACGACGACGACGATGCTAACGACCGTGGATGAACCAGGGAGCCTCGAAGCGTACATTTCTGTTCCCGTCGAAAACGCAAAAAATCTGAAGATAGGGCTGCCCGTGCAGTTGCTCGATCCCTCGGGGGCGGTGACCGACGAGACGCGGATTGATTTCATTTCGCCGCAAACCGATTCTTCGACGCAGTCTGTGCTGGCGAAAGCCACGGTCAGCAATCCGAAAGATATCTTGCGCACGGCACAATTCGCGCGAGCGCGGATTATCTGGGGAACGCATCAGGGAACGCTGATTCCGGTGCTCGCGGTGTCGCGGATTAACGGCCAATATTTCGCGTTCGTCGCGGAGAAATCGGGTAACTCCACGGTCGCGAAGCAGCGGCTGCTGCACGTGGGCGATCTCTTCGGCAATAGCTACGCAGTGCTCGACGGAATTAAACCGGGCGACCATATCATCGTCGAGGGAACGCAAATCCTCGGCGATGGCTCTCCGATCTCCGAATCTCCGGCCGCTGCTGCCGCCGGAACTGCCGGAGCGCCGCAATCCTAAGGCCGGGCTAAAACGAATTCATGTTCGTTGACTTCTTCATCAAGCGGCCAATCTTTGCGACGGTGTGCGCGCTGCTGATCATTCTGGCGGGCGCGGTCTCGATTCCGACGCTGCCGGTGGCGCAGTTCCCTGACCTCGCCCCTCCGCAGGTTACCGTATCGGCCTTTTACAACGGCGCGAGCGCGCAGACGGTTGAATCGTCGGTCACGATTCCACTGGAGCAGCAGATCAACGGCGTCGAGGGCATGAAGTATATGACTTCGACGAGCGGAAACGATGGCTCGTGCGGAATCACGGTGACATTTGACGTCTCGCGCAACGTGGACCTTGCCTCAGTGGACGTGCAAAATCGCGTCAACACAGCGCTCGGGCGGATGCCGAATGAGGTTAAGACCACCGGCATCACGATCACGAAAGCGGCGAGCGGCTTCGTTCTCGGTGCGGGCGTTTATGCCGAGAACGGCGAGTACGACAGCCTGTTTATCAGCAACTATGTGGACATTTACGTTCGCGACGCTCTGAAGCGCGTGAAAGGCGTCGCCGACGTTTTCAATTTTTCGCCGCGCGAATACTCGATGCGTCTTTGGCTCGACCCGACGCGGCTCGCGAGCCGCGGGCTGACGGCCACGGATGTCGTGAGCGCGCTCACCGAGCAAAACGTTCAGGTTGCGGCCGGCGAGGTCGGGCAGCCGCCGTCGATTCCCGGCCAGATGTATCAGATCAGCGTGCGCGCCGTTGGGCGGCTTACCGAACCTTCCGAATTCGACAACATTATTTTGAAGACTGGAAATGACGGCACGCTGATTCGATTGAAGGATGTCGGGCGAGCGGAGCTTGGCGCCGAAAGCTACGCTTCGAATCTGCGATTCAACGGCCACGACGCGATCGGGTTCGGCGTCACGCAACTTCCCGGCGCCAATGCACTCGATGTGGATCGCGAAGTGAAAGCGGAATTGATACGCCTTTCGAAGCGCTTCCCGCCGGGATTGAAGGCCGCGGTTGCGTTTGATTCGACGACGGTAATCGGCGAGTCCATTCGCGACGTTCTTTATACGTTGCTCGAGGCTATTCTTCTGGTCATCGCGGTCATTTACATTTTCCTGCAGGATTGGCGCACGACGATTATTCCGGCAGTGACCATTCCCGTTTCGCTCGTCGGCACGTTTGTATTCGTGAAGATGCTGGGGTTCTCGATCAACACGCTGACGCTCTTCGGGATTACGCTGGCCACCGGACTCGTCGTTGACGACGCCATCGTGGTGATCGAAAACGTCGAACGGCACATCGCCGAGGGCGTTGCAGACGCCCACGACGCTGCATCGGTTGCGATGGATGAAGTTGCCGGCGCTGTGGTCGCGACATCCCTCGTGCTTGTGGCCGTGTTCGTCCCCGTCGCATTTTTTCCCGGAACTACGGGAATTCTTTTCCGCCAGTTTGCCCTGACGATCGCATTCTCCGTCACGATCTCGGCGTTCAACGCATTGACGTTGACTCCGGCGCTTGCCGCGCTATTGCTCGGCCACGTGCGCGGGGAGGCGGGCGCGATTTGGAGGGCGTTTAATCGCGGCGTGACCGGAATGACGCAGGTTTACCGAACAACGCTCCATCACATCATGCGATGGCAAGTTGCCGCGCTTGTCGTGTTTCTGTGCGGCCTCGGACTCACTTATTTCCTTTACCAAAAAGTTCCGCGCGGCTTCATTCCTGACGAGGACGCCGGCTATTTCATCATCGCGGTGCAAGCGCCGCAGGGCGCCTCGCTCGCCTACACGACGAACATTTTTGGACAGGTGGAAGCGGCGCTGAGCAAGTCTCCGGAAATTGAGGGCGCATTCAGCGTCGTGGGATTCAGCTTCAGCGGCAGCGCGCCGAATCTGGGCCTCGCGTTCGCGAGCCTTAAACCATTCGATCAGCGGCAGGGCGAGGAACACTCGGTGGCCACGGTGATCGGCCGATTGCGCGAACCTCTGAGCCACATCTCGGGGGCTATCGTTGTTCCCTTTTCTCCGCCAGCGGTGCAGGGACTCGGCAATTTTGGCGGCTTCCAATTCATGGTGGAAGATCTGGGCGGAAATACGGTGCAAGCGCTCTCCCAAGCGACGAACGCATTGGCGGCGCAGGGAAACGCGAGCAGCGACTTGCGCGGTCTCTTCACGAGCTTCACGGCAAACGATCCGCAATTCGTGGTCACATTCGATCGCGAAAAAGCGAAAGGCCTCGGCGTGCCATTGAATCAGATCACCGATGCGCTGCAAGTCTACATGGGGTCAATTTACGTGAATGATTTTGACTTCAACAATCGGTCGTATCGCGTCTACGTCCAGGCGGACAAACAATTCCGGTCGTCGCCGCAGGACTTGCAGCAGTATTACGTGCGCGCGGCGTCGGGCGCGATGGTGCCGCTGCAAAGCGTGATTCGCGTCGAGACGGTGGCCTCGCCGCAAGTGATCAGCCACTACAATTTATTCCGCTCTGCCGAGATTGACGGCTCAGCCGCGCCCGGCCGGAGTTCGGGCGATGCCATCGCGGCTATGGACAAGCTGGCGACTCGCGTGCTCCCGCGAGGATTTGCATATGAATGGACGGGGCTTTCTCTCGAAGAATTGCGATCCGGCAGCACGACCGTGGTTCTATTCAGTCTCGGCTTGCTCGTGGTGTATCTGACGCTCGCTGCGCAGTATGAAAGCTTTTCTCTTCCGTTGATCGTTCTCTTTGCGGTGCCGATGGCGCTCCTCGGCGCGCTCGGCGCGCAATCGCTGCGCGGTCTTGAAAATGATGTGTACTGCCAAATCGGTCTGGTCATGCTGATCGGACTTTCGAGCAAGAACGCGATTCTGATTGTCGAATTCGCGGAACAGTTGCGCGGCAAGTACGGACTGAGCATCGTGGAGGCATCGATCGAAGCGGCGCGAATCCGGCTGCGGCCGATTCTGATGACTTCACTCGCGTTTATTTTTGGCGTTCTTCCGCTCGTGCTGGCGCGAGGCGCGGGACGAGTGGGGCGGCAATCGGTGGGAACGACCGTGTTCGGCGGAATGATCGCGGCGACGTCGCTCAATCTTCTGTTCATTCCCGTGCTGTACGTGATCGTCAAGGGTTTGCAGGAACGGCTCATGCCCGCGCGTCATCCAGCTACATATCCCGCGCAGCCGGAATCCAGCGACTAAAACTTGCGAATCGTTCGCTTTTGTTCTCATTTATTGCTGTTTCGTTTATTAAACGGTGCGGACATTATGCGGCAGTGGTAGAATGCGCGGACGCTTTTCGCATTTCGATTCGAGGATTGCATGCCGAAACTCTCACTGAGACTCGAAGCACGCCCGCGCGCCACCCGGGACGTGTTTCATCGCGCGATCGGAACCATTTCAAGATGTTTTTTGGTGGCAGCTGTGGCTTTCGCCGCTGTCGCGCTATGGACCGGGACTGCCGTCGCGCAAACCTTCGAAACCCCGACTCTTGCACTCAAATCAGAATGGAAAGTTCAATCTTCGGCGCGAATCTTCGGCGGAGGCGGCAGCGCAATTTCTCAACCGGGCTTTCCTGCTCCAGATTGGTATCCGGCGACGGTGCCGAATACCGTTGTGGCCGCGCTCGTCGACGACAAAATATACCCGGACCCAAACTACGGCATGAATCTTCGCACGTATCCGGGAATGAGTTACAAGATCGGCGAGAATTTTTCATGGGAGGAAATGCGGAAGGATAGCCCATTCCACGTGTCGTGGTGGTATCGGACGGAATTTCAGGTTCCGGCGGACTGGCGCGGCAAGAGCATCTGGCTAAACTTTCACGGGATTAACTACCGCGCGAACATCTGGTTGAACGGGCGGCAAATCGCCAACTCCAACGATGTCGCCGGCGCATTTCGCCGTTACGAATTTGAAGTCAGCTCGGCGCTGGCGATCGGCAAAGCGAACGCGCTGGCCGTGGAAATCTTTCCGCCGACTTCGCGCGATCTTGCGGTTACATTCGTGGATTGGAATCCGCTGCCGCCGGATAAGGACATGGGCCTCTGGGGCGATGTGTTTCTCGTAGCCAGCGGGCCAGTGGCCGTCCGCAACGCGCAGGTGGAAACCAAGCTCGATCTGCCGAGCCTCGACAACGCGCACTTGACGGTTCGCGCGGAGGCGCACAACTCGACGCCGCAGCCCGTCGAAGGAGTTCTGCGCGGAACATTGGGCGACGTGAAATTCGAGCAGAACGTTTCGCTCGCCGCCAATGAAACCAAGGAAATCACTTTTACGCCCGAGCAATTCGCGCAGTTGAATCTCGCCGCGCCGCACATCTGGTGGCCCTACGGCATGGGCAAGCAGGAAATGTATTACCTTCAACTGGAATTCAATGTCGGCAAGAAGACTTCGGATCGCATGGGGCTCAGGTTCGGCATCGATCAAATCACGTCGAGGCTTACTTCAAAGGGCGGCACTCAATTCAGCGTGAATGGAAAAGACGTCCTGATTCGCGGCGGCGGCTGGACGCCGGACATGTTTCTTCACCAGGATCCCACGCGATGGGAAGATGATTTGCGCTACGTCCGCGGCATGAACTTGAACACGGTGCGGCTGGAAGGCAAGTTGATGTCCGACGATTTTTTCGATCTGGCCGACCGTTACGGAATTTTGGTGATGCCGGGCTGGTGCTGCTGCGATCACTGGGAAAAATGGGCCAAGTGGAAACCGGAAGATCGCAAAGTGGCCACGGCATCGTTGCACGATCAGATCGCGCGGCTGCGGAATCATCCGAGCGTTTTTGTGTGGCTCAACGGCAGCGACAATCCGCCGCCCGCTGAAATCGAGAAAGCCTATCTCGAAGTGCTGAAGCAGGAGCACTGGCCGAAGCCGGTGCTTTCTTCCGCGTCGGAGAAACGAACATCGGTCACGGGCCCTTCGGGTGTGAAGATGACGGGACCGTACGATTACGTTCCGCCAAATTACTGGCTGGAAGACCACGAACATGGCGGAGCCTTTGGATTCAACACCGAGACGAGCCCAGGCCCCGCGATTCCGACGGTGGACAGCTTGAAACGCATGCTGCCGGAAAAAGAACTATGGCCGATCAACGATGTCTGGGATTATCACGCGGGCGGCGGGCAATTCAAAAACCTCGGCTTATATAATTTAGCTCTCGACAAGCGCTACGGCCCTGCGAAAAATCTGGCGGATTACGAATGGAAATCGCAAGCGACGGCGTATGAGGGCGAACGCGCGATGTTCGAGGCGTTCGGGAGAAACAAAGGCACGGCGACCGGCGTCATCCAATGGATGCTGAACAACGCGTGGCCCTCGACCATCTGGCATCTTTACGATTTTTACATGCGGCCGGGCGGCGGATATTTCGGAACGAAGAAAGCTTGCGAGCCGCTGCACGTTCAGTATTCCTACGACAATCAGTCCGTTGTCGTGGTGAACGATGAACTGACTTCTTTCACCGGATTGAAAGTCACCGCAAAAGTTTACGACATCAACGCAACAGAGAAATTTACGCACAGCGAGACGATTGATTCGCCTGCCGGCAGCGTGACCACGGCTCTGAAAGTGCCCGACGTCCGCGGGATTACGACGACCTATTTCCTCAATCTGACGCTTGAGGATTCCACGGGCGCGGCCGTGAGCTCGAATTTCTATTGGCTCTCGACCAAGCCCGACGTGCTCGCATGGGACGCTTATACCTGGTACACAACGCCGCAGAGATCGTTTGCCGATTTGCGCGATCTCGCGCGGCTCACGCCCGTGACGCTGAAATATTCCATTGAGACTCAGAACGAAAAGGACGAGGGCACTACGACGGTTCACGTTTCCAATCCGAGCGAACATTTGGCGTTTCTCGTGCACCTGCGACTCACCCGTGGAGCCGGCGGCCACGAAATATTGCCGGTGTTGTGGGATGACAATTATTTCGAGTTGCTGCCGGGGGAATCGCGCTACATCAAAGCGAGCTACTGGCTACGAGATCTTGGCAAGGACGAGCCCGAGCTTGAAGTGAGCGGATGGAACGTGACGAACGCCGCGCCGAACTGAGTCGAGCTCGGCCGTTGCGTTGAGCTTGGCGTTATGCCTCGGTGACGGTGCGGAACGGCCAGGTGGCCGAAAGCTTGGCGCGAATCAGAAAGATCACCACCCCAACGGCGAGCGTCAGTACCCCCACGCCGACATAGCCCCATCCTGACGTAGTAAACACAAACGCCCAGCCGAAAAACGCGATCACGGCCGGCAGCGGATAAAGCCACATCTTGAAGGGTCGCGCCGAGTCCGGAAATTTCTTGCGAAGCAGCGGAATCGCAAACACCTGCCCGAGAAACTGCACGAGGATTCGCGTGGTAATCAACGCGCTGATCACCTGATCCAGTTTGAAAAATGCAGCGCCGATGGAAACGGCGCCAAGAACCAGCAGCGACACATACGGATAATTCTTCGTAGGGTGAAGCTTTCCGAAAACGCGAAAGAAATAGCCGTCGTTCGCCGCCGCGTAGGGAATCCGCGAATATCCGAGAAGCAGTGCGAAGACCGAGCCGAACGCCGTCCAGAGAATCATCACAGTAATAACGATAGCGGCGCCGCGGCCATACAGGCGCTGCATGAAATCGGAAACGAGGAACGTTGAATTCATCGCTTCGCGCCACGGCACGACACCTATCAACGCGAGGTGGATGAGAATATATCCAACGGCGGAAACGGCAATCGAATACAGGATCGAGCGCGGAATCACCCGGCCGGGATCGCGGACTTCATCGCCGATGTAGCATACGTCGTAATAGCCCATGTAGTTGTACACCGCGACGAGCGTCGCGCCGCCGAGCCCCAGGAAAAATCCGCGCTGGAATGCGAATGCTCCGGGCGGAAAATCAAACGCGAGTTTGGCGTTGAAATGGGGAAAGCCGACGATGAGTACAGCCGCCATGGTGGCAAGAGTTCCGATCCATAGCGTCACCGTGACTTTGCCGAGGAAATTGATGCGCCTGCTCAGCAGAATGACGGCGACGACGCCGATTCCCGCCGCCACAAACTGCTGGCCGCGCATCGTGAGCCCGGGCCAAAGATACGCCGTGTAATTTCCGAAGCCGATCATTCCCGACGCAATTTCGAGCGGCCCGCTGATCACGAATTGCCAAATGAAGAGGAATGCCATCAGGCGGCCCCACGTCTGACGCCCGTAAGCTTCGCGTAAGAAATGGTAGGTGCCGCCTGAACCCGGCAAAGCCGCGCCGAGCTCGCTCCAAATCATGCCATCCGCCACCACAATCAGGGCGCCAGTTAGCCAGCCGAGCATCGCCTGCGGCCCGTTCATCGTCGCCATCAGGAGAGGAATGGTGATGAACGGGCCGACGCCGACCATGTTTGTGATGTTGAGCGCTGTGGCTTGGAGCAGGCCGAAGCCGCGAGTCAGGTGCGGATTGGAATCGGTGGCCATTTCTTAAACTGAGGCGCGCCATTGTAGCCGCGAGATATGAACGAAGCAATGGAAGAGATGGGCCGGGCGTTTAATAAACGCGGAAGGGTTTTGGGTCTTTGTCGATGTTCTTTCGACGACGTGGTTAGCTAGTCCGCGTCGCGATTCGGGGGGATCTCAACGCCAGGCTGCTTTCGAACCAGACGCAGCGGCCTCAATAGAGACTGCATGGCCGCCGACCAGACGCTCCCATGCGCGGCGGTCCATTCGTCTTCAGCGGGTTGCGTCGCGATTCGCCAGACGTATTTCATTCCTTCGAAGGGCTGCGGAACCAATCGCACGCGGAACCAGGCGCGTTGCAACAGATTCCATTCTTCGGGACGCCCGGAGAGAAGTTTTCGCTCTACCTGCTGCGTGAGAGAGCCCACCGTGCGGTCGGCTTGTATTCTCTCGAATACCGGCACTGGAAGCCGCGTGTCGAGCATATCGTGCGCCAGCGAAAGTCCGAGAAGCAGCATTCGCTCGGCGTTCAGCGATTCAGCGGTATCGAACACGAGATCCCAATTCACGCGGCCCGCTGAACTGATTAATTCGGATAGATCCGCTACCCAAGCGAGCTTGCTCCAAAAATCCTTGGCGCCATGCACGCAGAGGACAACGAGAGCGTCCTCAGGGCAGAAGGTGCGGACATCCGTGCCCCCAACGGAAACGTTGACGAGCCTCTCTCCAAAAGTGTCGAGATCGGCGCGCACCGGAAAATGCCGCATGGTGAACTCGGTATGCAGTTCGAGCAGGCACTCGCTATCTTCGCCGCGGTAGGTGTACTCGCCCGGAATGCGCACGACCGGCATGCCCGGTTCGTGAGGCCACGGGAAACGCGCGCGAAAGCCGGAGGATAGCAGCGCCGAGTTAGCCTCGGCCATGCTCTGCTGGGGCACGATGATATCAATGTCGTGGAACTGCCGGTACGCGAGATCGCCGTAGGCCTGAGCCGCGAGGACGGGGCCTTTGTACGGAATGGCATTAATGTCGCGGGATTCGAAAAGTTCCAGGACTCGAAGCAGTTCGGTGGTGAGGTAGAGCGAACGAGTGGCGTTCGTGCGATATGCTTTTTCGAGACGCTCGAGCCATAAGGGCGGCACGCGAGTTTCGAATTTTCTAAGGTGCTCGAAAACGAGCGGAGTCAGCCCCATCCGATCCGCGGCGGCAATTACAGCAGCCCAGTTCAAATCCGGCCGCACCAGAAGGCGAATGCGGTCAATGTAAGCCGCGCTCAATCGCGTCCGGGCGCAGCAGAGCACGAGCTGAATTTCAGGACGCAGTTCGTCCCTGCGCCCTGGCGTCACTTGGAGCCCGCTCGCGCCGGCAGACTCGCGTTTCGGAACGATGAAGAGCTTCCGCTCGTCCGGCGATATCTGGGCGACAAATCCACGCTTGCATAGTAAATCAACGGCGGGCCAGGAGACCACTGCTGTGCTCGCCATGTGACATCAACCAATAATATGCAATCTTTGGCGCGTTTCCGGGAGCGGACCATTCCGAAGCCGCATTAGTTTCGATCTCAGTGTGGAGGGTTCGAGGCCTGCGCCTTGGCAGACGGTCTCAAAATCCTTGCCGCCTTCAAATAGAAATACTTCAGCGTCGCGATGGGCTCTCATGTTGTTTGACCGCCATTCGTCCACAGCCAGAAGCAGCACTGCGGCCCAGAGCCTGCGCTCGGGATCGGGCCCTTCCTCGCGTTCCGAAGTTTGATTTTCTATTTGATCGTTCAGTTCGATCATTGCTGTTGTACTCGCCATCGCTCCCTCGCAAACGCGCCCGCTAACAACGAATACTTTTGCGCGAGGCGAAGAGGTGCACGATGGAAGCCAATCTTGGAGATATTTCGGAACAGCCATGTGCTGTCCCAAGTTGAACATCTGCCTACACTTCGCGAGCTTAGCGGCCGCGCCGGCGCGTCCTCTGGAATTGTCAACTTGGGAAACTATTCCATTCCGGAACAGCCGGGCGTTCGCTGGCTGCTTCGGAGGACTCTGGCCGTGGCTAAGATTTTATGCGCTTCGTGGAGAGCGCCTCGCGCAGCTTGTGCGCGAGCGTGCTCATGGTGAATGGTTTTTGCAGGAGCAGAACGTCTGAGGAGAGAATTCCGTGATGAATGATGGCTTGATCGGTGTAGCCGGACATGTATACGACGCGGATATCCGGGCGCAGGAACTTTACCTTCTTTGAAAGGTCGCTTCCGTTGAGTCCCGGCATGACGATGTCCGTCATGATGAGATCGATCGGGCCGGAATGCTTTGATACGAGATCGATAGCGGCCTGGCCATTTTGAGCGACGAGCACTTTGTAGCCGCAACTTTCCAGATATTCCTTGGCAAGTTCGCGGACGCCTTCTTCGTCCTCAACGAGGAGCACCGTTTCCGTGCCGCGCGGAAGCGAAGCCGGTGCCTTCCGTATCTCTAGTGGCGCGACTTCCTCTTCCACGGATGGGAGATAAATCTTGAACGTCGTGCCTCTGCCGATTTCGCTGTAAACCCAGACGTAGCCGCCGCTCTGTTTCACGATGCCATAGACGGTCGCGAGTCCGAGTCCCGTTCCCTTTCCTTTTTCTTTGGTGGTGTAGAACGGCTCGAAAATGTGCGCCTGTGTGTCGGCATCCATGCCAGTGCCGTTGTCAGTGACCGCGAGCATGACGTACCGGCCGGGCATCAGGACTACGGGCGCCCGCGAATAGCTGTCGTCAAACTCGACGTTCGCGGTTTCGATAGTGAGCTTGCCGCCGCGCGGCATGGCGTCGCGAGCGTTGACCGCCAAATTCATGATCACCTGCTCGATCTGGCTTCGATCGGCTTTGACGCGCTTAAGATCGGGTGCGTTCACGGTGACGAGCTCAACGTCTTCGCCGATCAGGCGGCGGAGAATCTTGCCCATGTCGGACACGACCGCCTGAACATTCAAGACCACCGGCGCGAGCATTTGCTTGCGGCTGAAGGCCAGAAGCTGGCGCGTGAGCGATGTTGCGCGCTGCGAGGCTTCCTGAATTTGTTCCGCGTTGCGGCGCAGGGACTCGCCCGGCTTCATGCGATCGGTAAGCAATTCGGCGTGGCCCTGGATCACCATCAGGAGATTGTTGAAGTCGTGCGCGATTCCGCCAGCCAGACGCCCCACCGCTTCCATCTTCTGAGCCTGACGCAGCTGTTCCTCGAGCTTCTTGCGGTCGCTGACATCAAGCGCCATGCAAATCGCGCCTTCGCAGCGTCCGTTTTCGTTGCGGAGAGGCTCGACGTGACACGTATAGGAGCCATTGCGCCATTCCATGTGAAATGTGGTCGGCTCACCCATCACAGCGCGGCGGTGCGAGGTGATCGGCAAGAAATTGACGTCGCTGGTTTCGAAGAATTCCGACAGCGTCTTGCCGACGATTTCATTGGCATGCAGGCCGACGCGCGTGAGACCGGCGCCCATGGCGGATGTGAACCGGAGGTTCTTATCGATGGTCCATAAAATGGCGGGCAACTGTTCGATGAGGACGCGGAGACGCGCTTCACTCTCGCGCAGAGCCACTTCATGGCGTTTTCGCTCAATCGCCAGCGCTATCTGACCCCCAACCGACGACAGAAACTCAAGGTCGCGCTGTGTATATGCGCTCGGATCCTGGTAATGCTGGACCACCAAAACACCAATCGTCGCGGAGGGAGACCGCAATGGGACGCCGAGCCACGAGGGCGAAGGCGTGCCCACAAGTTCAACTTTTCCCTGTTCCACAAGCCTATCGAACACAGACTGTGAAATCAGCATCGCCTTGCCGGTTCGAAAAACGTAGGCCGTGCAACTCTGGCCGACCTTTTGTGGCGGAGGCGCCGTATCGAACTGGTCGGCGAGAAACGGAAAGTGGAACATATCGTTAGCAGGTTCGTGCAGCGCCACGAAACAGTTCTCGGCGTACAGAACTTTTTTGAGCGCAACGTGGATAACGCGCAGCAAGTCATCCAAATTGTCCGTCATGTTGACGCTGCGGATGATTTCCATCGAAGCCTGGCGTTCGGCTTCGGCGCGCTTTCGTTCGGTAATGTCTTCGACGGTGCCTTCGTAATACAGCAGCTTGCCCTGCTCGTCGCGAACGGCGTGGGCGTTTTCGTTGATCCAGACGCGCTTGCCGTCGCGCCGGATCAATTCGTATTCGAAACCTTCGACGTGATCCTGCTCCTCCATGATTCGCTTGAACTCTTCGCGGCGCCACGGGTCGGCATATAGCTGGTTTCCGATATTTTCGATCGACGCCATCATTTCCGCGGGCGAGTTGTAACCGAATAGGCGCGCGAGCGCGGGATTGGCGCTGAGGTAGCGGCCTTCCGCGGTGGTCTGAAAGATTCCCTCGATGGCGTTCTCGAAAAGCGTGCGGAGACGTTCCTCGGCCACGCGTTGGGCGCGCTCGGCGCTCTTTCGCTCGGTGATGTCTTCGTACATGCCGATGGTGCCGATTTGCCGCCCGTGCATGACGAGCGGGACGCCGATGATTTGAACGTCGAGATAGAATCCATCGCGGCGGCGGCGGCGCGTCGTGGCGCGTACCGTCGACCCGGTTCCCACGCGTTGTGTCAGATCGCTCGCCTCATTCGCCAGATTTTCCGGGGCGATCAAGTGGTCCAAGCCCTGGCCTTTCAATTCGCGCTGGGTATGCTGGAACAACCGCTCAAATGCGGGATTGCACATCTGCACGCAATCGTGGGCGTCCAGAACGACGATGGCGATTGGATTATTTTCGGTAAGGGACTGCAGGTAAGCGGTCTGAAGATCCTGCGCGCTATCGGAGGCGCGCACTGCGGGGCTCGCGTCCGTCTGCGGACGCGGACGCTCCATCGAATCAATCACTCGAGTCGTATCCGCCATGCGAGCGGTCAAGCCGGCCAGGGACGCAAAAAAGTCCTGGGATAGGCCCCAGTCGCTCATCATGGACACAGACCGCAAAAGTGACAATGGTACGTTCGTACCAACGGCGAAGAAAACACAGGGGTTATTAACGCGGAACAGGCGCGAATTTATTACCAGATTGGTCTTGAACGCATATTGAAAACGCGCACACGACTACGGCTTCGCCGGCGGAGGCTCGGGGATCGCCTCGCCATCTTTTCGCGGATCGGAGGCGCCAAAATTGATTTTGTTCTTGAAATCGCGAAGCACTGCCTGGCCTCCGCCAAAATGCGAAGAAAAACCGAGCCACGCCGTGATCCTGTGTCCGCGCGAGGTTAAGTCATCGCGAACTGCCTGCGGGATGCGGTTTTCCACATCCACGTCGCACCCGGAAAACGAGTATTTCGTGAAACGCGGCGCCTCGAGGGCGGCTTGTATGTTCATTCCGCCGTCAGCGATGTCGGAGACAAACTGCGCGTGGGCTTGCGCTTGATTGAAACCGCCCATGATGCCGAAGGCGATGCGTTCGTCACCGCGCGACATGAAACCCGGAATGATCGTGTGCAGCGGACGCTTGTGGCCAGCAAGCGCGTTTGGAGATGACGGGTCGAGGCTGAAGAGACCGCCACGGTTCTGGAGCACGAAGCCTGCGCCACCGGCGACAACGCCGGAGCCAAACCCGCTGTAATTGCTCTGTATCAGCGAGACCATGTTGCCTTCGGAATCGACGACGGTGAGATAGGTTGTGTCTCCGCCTGTGGGCAGCGTTCCCGCCGCAACATTGCAGTTGGCGCGTTTCATGTCAATTTGCGCGGCGCGATTTTTGGCGTAATCTTTCGACAACACTTGCGCGACGGGAATCGAGCTGTATTTCGGGTCGCCGACATATCGCAGAAGGTCCGCGTAGGCCAGCTTCTTGGACTCGATCATCACGTGCAGCGCATCTGCCGACAACGAGCCGAACTGCGCCATGGGAAATCGCTCCATCAGATTTAGCATTTCGAGCGCGGCGATTCCCTGCCCGTTCGGCGGAATTTCGTATACGGTCCAGTCGCGATAGGTTGTGGAGATGGGCTCAACCCACTCGCTGGAGTACGCGGCCAGGTCGTCAAGCGTCATCGTGCCGCCCAGGCTGCGCGATGTTTCAACGATGGCGCGCCCGATTGGGCCTTTGTAATATGCGTCCCGGCCTCCCGAGGCGATTTTTTCGAGGGCACTCGCGAGATCCGCGTTGCGAAACACTTCGCCTAATCTCGGAGCTTGGTCGCCAGGAAGATATGTTTTCGAGAAGTTCCTATCCGCCACGAAACTGGCCGAATCTACCACCCAATCTTCGGCTGTTCGCTCGGGAACGGGGAAGCCTTCGCGCGCATAGTGAATTGCCGGCGCAAGCACTTCGGCGAATTTCTTTCGTCCGAAGCGATCAAGCAATTTCGCCCAACCGTCCACCGCGCCGGGAACTGTGACTGAATTGATGCCTGATTGAGGCATCGCCGCAATTCCATGCGATTTCAGAAAATCAATCGTCAGGCCAGCGGGCGACCAGCCGCTTGCGTTGATCCCATACAGTTTCCCCGTCTTCGCATCGTAAACAATCGCGAAGAGGTCGCCGCCGATGCCGTTCATCATCGGCGCGACCACGCCCATCACGGCATTCGTAGCCACCGCCGCATCAATCGCATTTCCCCCGTGCGCAAGAATCGTGGCGCCGGCTTGAGCCGCGAGCGGGCTTTCGGCGGACACAATCCCGCCGCGGCTCACAACCATCGAACGCCCTTGCGTTCGCTCTTGGGCGTGGGTTCCGGTCAAAAGACTCATCCCCGCGAGCGAAACGAACAACAGGCTGGCCGCTCGGTTCTTCATTCGTTCGACTCGCCTTGCTTCGATGCGCCTAGCTCGGTTTCTTGCGCGACGCCGGAGGCACCATTCCATTGTTGCGGTAGTACACGACGAGCTGGCCGTAGTGCTCGCCCATGTGCTCGATGTAACCGGTCCAGTAATCGAGATGCTTCAGGATTTCGGCGTCGCCGCTCTGCTGAATCGCGGTCGCGCCATCGGCCACCGACTTCTTGAGGTAGTCGACGATCTGCGCTTTGGTCTTAAACTGGTCTGCCGGCGGATTGTCGCCCTCCACTCCCAATTTTTTCTTCACCGCCAGGTTGACCATCTCATAGTTCGATCCCGCGATGTGGCGCATCACGTCGGCAAAGCTCCGGACGTCGGGGTTCGGACGATAGCCGTACTTGTCTTCCGGCCAATCTTCAGCCATGGCCACGAGCCGATTGCCGATGTCGTTCCAATTGTCGAGGATCGCTGACGTAGGCGTCACCGGCTTCTTCTGCGCAGTATCCTGAGCGCGTGCCGCGCTTCCCGCGATAAAAAATGCGAGAGCGGCCAAGATACTCCCTGCAAACAAACGTCTCTTCATAAATTTTCTCCTTCGGATGATTACTCCGCCGCGCGCCCCAGGGCGGGCCTAAGACTATCCATGTTGGGCCACCAAGTCTAGAGGAACACTCTTTGAATACTCTTTGCGGGGAAGGATTGCTAGGAGCAACCGAAGCGCTTTGCGCCGCGATACTTCACGCCGTTGTGACCACGATACCCGTGCATCGCTCGCGCCCGGTGCGGCGATATCCGTGCAAAACGCTCGAATCGAAATAGATGGCGTCACCCGCATCGAGCGAATTTTCCTCCGAGCCGACCCGGATCGCCAATTTGCCCGTCATCACGTAAATCATCTCGACGCCGGTGTGATGATGCAGCCGGATTTTATCGGGCGCGATCGATTCGAACTCGGCCCAGTAGGAATTCAATTTGCGGTCGACCACCGGAAAATCCAAAGATTCGAAGTGATACGAGACGTTTTTTCGCGCCGCCGTCTCGGGAAACTTCTTGCGCTCCCCCTTCCGCACCACCGCCAGCGGGTGACGGGCGCGGTCGTCAACGAAGAAGCTGTCCAAACCGACGCTGAAGACCATCGCGATTCGTAGAAGTGTCGGCAAAGTCGGATGCAGCTTTCCGCGCTCGAGCTTTGAGAGCATGGCGGGCGATAACCCCGTATGCCGGCCCAACTCCACCAAGCCGAGCTTCTTCCGCAGCCGCAGCGCCCTCAATTTTTCGCCGATCGTGTATTGCTTGAGACCTTTCTGCAAGGCTTCTGAGAGCATGCGCTTCCCTTCTTCGATGCCGAATTTCTCCTAAGGAAAACAAGGACTGGAAATTTTCACGCCATTCACATCACTTTCTATTGTTGCCTGTATTTTCATTGCAGTCAAATAGTTTTTCTCTATGATACATCCTAGGAACGGGAGCAGCGCAGGCCGGGCTGTTCCCGCTACGCAAATGCGACCAGGCCCATGGTTTCAAACGGTCTCAATCAGGAATCCGATTCACGAGGAGAAAAGATGAAAGCTTTATCGCAACACAATTTAATTCGTTTCAGCGTCGTAGGCGCATTGGCGCTGGCGGCGGTTCTTGCACTCACGATCTTCGGTGGCGCCACACCGCCCGAGAAGAAGGACATCGTTGATACGGCGGTTGCCGCAGGGCAGTTCAAGACTCTCGCCGCTGCTCTTCAGACCGCCGGTTTGGTGGACACACTCAAAGGCAAAGGTCCTTTCACCGTGTTTGCGCCGACCGACGATGCTTTCGCCAAGCTTCCGGCAGGTACCGTGGAAGATCTCTTGAAGCCCGAGAACAAGGCAAAGCTCCAGGCGATCCTGACGTACCACGTCGTTGCCGGACGCGTCACTGCCGCTCAAGTGATGAAAATGCCGTCCGCCAAGACATTGAACGGTGAAGATCTAACCATTCATACCGACGGCGGCGCCGTTATGGTCAACGACGCCCACGTCGTCAAAACCGACATCCTTTGCAGCAACGGTGTGATCCACGTCATCGACACCGTCCTGCTGCCAAAGTAAAGTCTCAAACGGGTCCGGCCAAACTCTAAAACGAGGGACCGGGCAGGTCAGGCCGGCTCGAGTGAGGGAGGGCGTCATCCCACAGGGGTGGAGGCGCCCTTCATTCCTTCCGCACGCGTTTCGCTCGGCAATCCGGGTTATCGCGCGACGCCCGCACAGGATTTGGCGTACAGTAAGACCTCCGCTAGAATGAGGGGCGCAATCCCGGGCGCGCCGCACCAGCGCGCCGCTTCCCTTGCCCGACAAACGCAAATCCGATGCCGGGGCGCAAGCCGCGCCTGCTCAGGACCTACTCTCGATCGAGCTCGAAGCGCTGGTTCGCGGCGAGCATTCGGATCCATTCCATATCCTCGGTCCTCACTACGAAGAAGTTGGGGGCAAAACTTCCGTCGTCGTGCGCGTGTTCAGGCCTGGCGCCGAATCCGTCGCCGTGATTTGGAGCGGCCGCATGTCGCCGATCGCCGCGGCGCGGACTGCGGTTGACGATATTTTCGTTGCCACGATTCCGGTTCAAGTGCCGGAGCTTGCTGTCGGCCAGAAATTGAAGCCGATCAATCCGACCACGTACCGTCTCCGGGTCACCTACTCCGACGGCCGCGTCGAAGAAGGTTACGACGCCTACGCGTTTCCGCCAGTTCTGACGGAATTCGATCTGCACTTGATCGGCGAAGGCACGCACTATTTCAATTACGAAAAGCTCGGGGCGCACGTCCGCGATCTCGAGGGCGTGCGTGGCGTTCACTTCGGCGTGTGGGCGCCGAACGCGCGGCGCGTCAGCGTCGTCGGCGATTTCAATCACTGGGACGGCCGGATCCATCCGATGCTGAGCCGCGGATTCTCTGGAATCTGGGAGCTTTTCGTTCCCGGCCTCGATCACGGCGATCTCTACAAGTTCGAAATCCTCTCGCAGGTGGAACATCAACTGGCGCTGAAGGCCGATCCATACGCCTTCTACGCCGAGCTTCGACCGAAGACGAGTTCGATTGTCTACGACGTGGATCGCTACCACTGGAACGATGCCGAGTGGCTGGAGCAGCGCGCCAAGTGCGACCTATTGCGCGCGCCGCTTTCCATTTACGAAGTGCACCTCGGCTCGTGGCGCAAGCGCGACTCCGAAGGCGGGCGCTGGCTTACCTATCGAGAGCTCGTCGACGAATTAATTCCCTACGTCAAAGAAATGGGCTACACGCATCTTGAGCTGATGCCCGTGATGGAATACCCCTACGACGGATCGTGGGGCTACCAGACGGTCGGATATTTTGCCCCCACCAGCCGCTATGGCGAGCCCGACGATTTCAAGTTCTTTGTGGACCGCTGCCATCAGGCGGGACTCGGCGTCATTCTCGATTGGACGCCCGCGCATTTCCCTCGCGACGCGCACGGCCTGGCATACTTCGACGGCACGCATCTCTACGAGCACGCCGACCCTCGTAAAGGCACGCACCCGGATTGGGGCACGCTCGTCTTCAATTACGGCCGGAACGAAGTGCAAAATTTCCTGGTATCCAACGCGATTTTCTGGCTCGAAAAGTATCACGCCGACGGCCTTCGCGTGGATGCCGTCGCTTCCATGCTCTACCTCGACTACTCGCGCAAAGAGGGCGAGTGGATTCCGAATCAGTACGGCGGGCGAGAAAATCTTGAAGCCATCGCATTCATCAAGAAACTAAATGAAGTCGCGCACACGGGCAACTCCGGCATCCTGATGATTGCCGAGGAATCCACATCCTGGCCGGCGGTCTCGCGTCCTACTTATGTCGGCGGACTTGGCTTCGACCTGAAATGGAACATGGGCTGGATGAACGACACGCTGAAATATTTCTCCGAGAATCCGATTCACCGGAAATACCACCATAATCAGCTCACCTTCTCGATGATGTACGCTTTCACCGAGAACTTCGTGCTTCCCCTTTCGCATGACGAAGTCGTGCACGGCAAGCAATCACTGCTCTCGAAGATGCCCGGCGACGATTGGCAGCAATTCGCAAATCTGCGGCTGCTCTTTGCCTACCTCAACGCTCATCCGGGCAAGAAGCTGCTGTTCATGGGCTGCGAACTCGCGGAGCGCCACGAATGGGGGGAAACGCGAAGCATCGAGTGGTCGCTCGAAGAATCTCCGCCGCACCGAGGAATGCAGCGCTTGGTCGCCGACCTGAACCGTCTGCATACTTCAAATCCGGCATTTCACGAAGTGGATTTCGAGTGGAAAGGATTTGAATGGCTCGAAGTCAACGACTTGGATCGCAGCACGCTGGCATTCATCCGGCGCGCGGCTGATCCAAGTCAGTTCGTGCTCGTCGTCTGTAATTTCACTCCGGTCGTTCGGGCCGATTATCGTGTGGGCGCGCCTGTGGCCGGCTCCTATCAGGAATTCTTTAATTCCGATTCGTCGTATTACGGCGGCGGCGACATCGGCAATCTCGGCAGCGTAACGGCTGAGCCGATACCGTGGAATGGCCAGCAATTCTCCCTGAAGATCACGCTCCCTCCCCTAGCCGTGATCTACTTCGCGCTCCAGCGCGATTAGACTACCGGCGCCGCCTCGCTCGCCGAAAGATTCTTCGCCTCGAAGGAACTTTTCGCAACCCAGCTCCGTATATCCCTCCAGCAGTTCGAAAGAAAGGAATATGAAATGAATAAAAGATTGCAGTTGGGTGCTGTCCTCTGTCTGTTAGTCGGTGTCGTGGTCATGGGCGCAGTAGCCGTCAAGAAAACGGCCGCCGCTTCCACGCCCGAAAAGTTCATCCACGTTCGAGTCAACGATGTTTCCAAGGGCGAGATGGTCAGCGTCAATCTTCCGCTATCTCTCGCCGAGAAAGTCATTCCCACAATTCACAACGGCAACCTCCACAACGGAAAAGTCACCATTGGAAATGTGGATATGCAAGACGTTGATGTCCGCGCGCTCCTCGCCGCGGTAGCCAGTTCCCCAGACAACGAGTTCGTAACCGTGAAGGAAAAGGACCAGGAAGTGCGCGTCGCGAAGTCAAAAGGCAACTTCATCATCCACGTGACCGACCTGAACTCGGACTCAGACGAATCGAACAAATCAGACAAGTCAGACAAAAAGTACGAAAAGCGCGGCCAGAAAGTGGATATCACCATTCCGATATCGGTCGTCAACGCGCTCGTCCCCAACGAAAAGCAGGAGCTCGATCTCGTGGCTGCAATTCACGCGTTGAGCAACGCCAGTGAGGCGCTTCTCGTAACCGTGCATGATGGCACTCAAGAAGTAAGAATTTGGATTGATTCGCAGAACGACGGCTCGAAGTAGCCGCATAGCGGCGCTCGAAAGTGAGGACATGATGATACTGCTTGCCAAACTCGCTCTCGGAACTCTGGGAACGGTAGTCGCTGCGGGTGGAGTGATTTCCAGCGAAGGCTTTGTCAGCGTGCGGGTGCACGAGAAGAAGCCGGGCGGAACGCACGTCTCGCTGATCCTTCCGGCGATGGTAATTGATAGCGGCCTGCACTTCGTTCCCAAGGAGAATCTGAGGGACGCGGCGGAACAAGTGAGGCCGTGGCTGCCGACGATTCATGCGGCGATTGACGCCATGAAATCGGAGGGCGACACCACATTTGTAGAAGTCAGGGAAGAGAATCAGCACGTCACGGTGGCAACGCGCAATGGCGCCATCGTCGTGGACGTGGACGACGACGGAGAAACGGTGCACGTCTCGACGCCGCTCCGAGCCATCGATAACGCGATTGACCAGATCGCAGCCGCGGGCCCAAAAAATTAGCCCCACCACGCGGCGCGTTCCAATCCACCGGGCGCCTTAGGGCGCCCGAGTGGAGTGGCTTCACTTCGCCGGCACCCAGTACACTTCTTGTTTCAGCGATGCGTTTGCAAATCCTCGCCGCTTCAAGATTCCCAATCCCAATTCAATCATCCCAGGATGACCGCACAAGTATCCGGTCGTATCAGCGCCGGTTAATTTCCAGTGATCCGAGTATTTCCGGATCAAGTCTTCGGCGCGCCCCACTTCGCCTGCCCACGAGGGATCATCCCACGGCCGGCTGATCGTTGGGACGTACTTGAGCCACGGAACCTCGGCCGCAATGCCGTCGATCTCCTCGCGATAGCCAAATTCCCACGAGTGGCTCGCGCCATTAATCAGATAAAAGCGATGATCGCCCGGTGGCGCGCCATTCTTCCAGTCTCGATAAAAGGTTCGCAGATAGCTGACGAATGGAGCGACACCGGTCACCGTGCAAATCATCAGATGATTGGTATGCCCGCTACGCAGATCAAGCATGAAGCGGCCCTTGGCAATCTTGCGAATCTTCAACTCCGCACCCGGCTGCAGACGGAACAGCAGGGGCGTCAAATCGCCTTGGGGTACGAGTTCAAAGAAAATTTCGAGGGTCTCTTCGTATGGCGAAGAAACGATGGAGTAAGCGCGCTCGACCAGCTTCTCAGGCGTCTGGACGCCAAGGGTCGCATACTGCCCGGCGACGAAGCTGAAAGGGCCACCCGGGTCAATGCGCAGCTTCCACAGGTCGTTTGAGACGTCTATGCGCTCAAGAACGCGGGCACGATTAAACTTATCCTCCGTAGAAGCCACTTTGGGTCTCCTCGAAGAGTTCGGAGAATCCTACGTGCTATGCGCTCCACTTCCAAGCAGAAAATGCCACAGAGAATGAATGAGACATCGCTGGGGATCGCACCGATCCGCTGCGGCCTACTGAGGTTGTTTTCCCTGTTGCATCATGCGCATCGGATCGAACGGCACCGGCGTCCCCGTGATTCGATCCTTCGCATCGGTGATAACGCGGGCGAGAACTGTGGTAGATCCTTCCTTCGACGTAGTCTTAACGAGACCGAACGGCGGCGCCTTCGGCGAAATCCAGACGTCACCGCCGTTATTCGAGTGCCAGTGGTCGCAGACAAACGTCCCGGCCGGAACGGTAATCGTTTCGCTTCCCATGTTCTGTCCCTGGCTGCGGATGTCGGTGTATTTATTTCCCTGCCGCGCGCCCATCATCTGTTCGGACATTTCCATCGGGGGTTGACCCTGCATCTGGATGATTGTGCGGGTCACTTGGCTATTCGCACCGTCAAAAGCTATAAGAGACTTGGCGACAATCGCGCCGGGACGCTGGCCGCCTTCGATCGAGATCTCCAGCCAGTATGCGTCCTTTCCGCCGACGCTTTCCTTGCCGGCGATGAACATGTCCATATGACGGGTCTTACCATCGGCAGATTGCGTGTCGTACGAACCTCCCGAGCCGATGACCGGATTCCATATACCGGCCATGTCCGGCGTTCGCATGATGCCCATCTGGGCAATTCCCGCAGGCGACAAGCTAACGAGTAGCAGTGCAGCAACCGCAATTCGACAAGCAGCCTTCATGAGTTTCTCCAGTGGACGCGGAGTGCCAATTCTATCGAGGCTTCGATCTCAATTCCCTTCCCAGCGGCAATCAGAAATTCCAGATTGTAAGTCAATTCTGCGGTTACGACGTTCGCGCCGCGGCCACGCGATCCGCTCCAACAATGCGCTCGACGCGATAGATCGGCTTGTCGCGCCCTTCGAAATGCGTCCGCATCAGCAACTCGCCAATCAGGCCAACGGCAAGTACTTGCAGCCCAAACAAGAAAAGCATCATGCCCAGAACCAGCAGCGGACCGTGCTCCTGAAACAAGTGCGTCCCGAAAAGAATTTTCTCGAAGAATAGAAACGTGAGAATCCCCCCGCCGCCAAAGACGGCGATGATTCCCGGAGGTCCAAAAAAGTGCAGCGGCCGGGTCATAAAGCGCAGAAGGAAACGAATTGTCAGGAGATCGAAGAACACTCGAATCGTCCTCGAAATGCCGTAGTGAGATTGCCCGCTCGGCCGCACGATATTTTTGATCGGGACTTCGGTGACCTTGGCGCCGTTCCACGCGGCCAGTGCGGGAATAAACCGGTGCAGCTCGCCGTAAAGACGAATGTCTTTAATGGTTTCGCGGCGATATACCTTGAAGGTTGTTCCGAAGTCGTGAATGTCCACGCCCGAGAACTTCGCCATCATCCAATTGGCGACGCGCGAAGGCAGCCGCCGCAACAAGTAATTGTCCACGCGCTTCTCGCGCCAGCCGCTGACGATGTCGCTGTCGGTCGCCTCGAAAGCATCGAGCATCGCTGGAATATCGGCGGGATCGTGCTGCAGGTCGCCGTCCATTGAAATGATAATTTCACCCGCAGCGTAGTCAAAGCCGGCCGAGAGCGCTACGGTCTGGCCGTAGTTACGCTTCAGCCGCAGCGCCACCACGCGACGGTCGAGCCCGGCGAGCTCGGCTAAAATCAGCGCGGTGCCGTCCAGGCTGTGATCGTCCACGAAAACAAATTCCACCGGCTCGTAGCGGCCGGTCATGACATCGTTCAGCCGCGCGTAGAGCTCAC
>Ga0302325_10005480_pt1 | contig 28819 bp, 22 predicted proteins | sample Palsa_T0_2_FD_201948 | JGI IMG/M metagenome (GOLD analysis project Ga0302325, IMG submission 201948) | Peat permafrost microbial communities from Stordalen Mire near Abisko, Sweden - Palsa_T0_2 | ecosystem: Environmental > Terrestrial > Soil > Palsa > Peat permafrost | place: Sweden: Abisko...
TGGCTGCGACTGTGCCTGTCCGCGCGCGCAGCCGGTCAGCAGCAGCGACGAAGCCAAACCTATCGAAATCCAGATTGCCTTTTCCATTGCAATCCCGTCCACCTGTGATGTGATGCGGGCCCGCTTGATTGCGTTAGGATGAAGGCGAGCAATACTTGGGGATGGAGGCGATAAGGATTGTCAAATGAAAAGTTTATAGCGCAATAATTCTTCAGAATTTACGCAAGAAATATGCATTTTATCGAAGTGCGCCGGGTAACTTTCCGCTACCCCAGAAACATGCCCGCGATCGACGCTGAGATCAGGTTCGCCATCGTCCCTGCCAGCATCGCGCGCACGCCCAGGCGCGCCAGGTCATTGCGCCGCTCCGGTACCAACGCGCCAATGCCGCCAATCTGCATGCCGATCGATCCAAGATTCGCAAACCCGCATAATGCGAACGTCGCAATCGTGAAAGAGCGCGGCGCCAGTGTCGCCTTCTGCACGCCCAGCGCGATATACGCGATCACTTCATTCAGCGCCATCCTCGTTCCCAGCAGGTTGCCGATTACGCCGCAGTCGCGCCACGGCACACCAATCAGCCAGGCCACCGGCGCAAACACGAATCCGAGAATCTGCCCCAGGCTTCCCGGCAGCCAGTGAAAACCCGCGTGCATGTGCACCCAGCCCAGCAGATTGTCGAGCAGCGCCACCAATGCGAGAAAGCTGATCAGCATGATGGCCACGTTCATCGCCAGCTTGCCGCCATCGATTGTGCCCCGCGCGATCGCTCCAATCAGGTTCTCTTCCTTGTGCTCCTCGTTCTCAGGGATCACCACTCGCCCTTCCGTTGCCGGAATCTCCGTCTCCGGCACCAGCATCTTCGCCATGAGAATGGTTCCCGGCGAAGTCATGATGACTGCCGAGAGCAGATGCCGCGCCTCGATGCCCTGTGCGATGTACATCGCCATGATGCCGCCCGACACATGCGCCATGCCGCTGGTCATGATGGTCATTAGCTCGCTGCGTGTGGCTTTGGCAAGAAAAGGACGGATCGTCAACGGCGCTTCGGTCTGCCCCATGAAGATCGATGCCGCTACATTCATGCTCTCGGCGCCGGAGATACGCATCGTCTTCAGCATCAGCCACGCGAGGCCCCGAATGACGATCTGCATCAGCCCAATGTGGTAGAGCACCGCAAAAAATGCGGAGATGAAAATGATCGTTGGCAGCACCTGAAACGCGAAGATCGAGCCGAGCGAAGTGTTCGGCGTTCCAAGCGCGCCAAACAACACCTTGGTGCCAGCCTGCGTGCAGGCCAGCATGCTATTCACCACATCGCCTGCCCATGCCATTGCGCGCTGCCCAAAGTCGAAACGCAGGACCAGAAACGCGAAGATCACCTGCAGGCTCAGGCCCCATGCCACCGTGCGCCAGCGAACGCGCCCGCGATTGGTCGAGCCCAGCCACGCTGCCAGCAGCACGGCCAATATCCCCAGCACCCCCGTAAAACGAGCCAATGCTTCTCTCCAGAGACGCAAGAATTGCTTTCGATTACCTTATCGCATTCTGTGCCGTGCCACGCTCTATAATTCGGGTTCACGCGGAGCGACTTATGGACAAGACATCTCTCTATTCCGTCATGACGCTGTCGCGTTATGGAGTGGTCTCGTCAATAGCCAACGATGGAACTCCCCAATCCGCGTTGGTTGGCATTGCAGTTACGCCGGAACTCGAGATTGTCTTCGACACGTTGAAGACCACGAGAAAGTACGCCAACCTTGTCGCGCGTCCCTCGTGCTCGTTTGTTCTTTGGTGGAGCGGAGAACAGACAGTGCAATGCGAAGGGATCGCGATCGAGCCGCAGGGCGACGCGTTAGATCGCTATCGCGAAGTCTATTTTGCCGTCTGGCCGGATGGTCCTGCGCGTCATAACTGGCCCGGTCTAGTCCATCTCGTTGTGCGGCCGCGGTGGATTCGTTCCAGCGACTACGATCAATCGCCGGCGCGAATTGAAGAGATGAGCTTCCCGGTTTAGGCCCGCGACGCATTCGTTCTCGACAAATAGGCACGCGGAATGAGACTACGAACCAGCACCGGATGCGAGAAAAGACTCGGCCGATTCCCTTGTAAACACGCCGCTCACCAGCGGCACCATTTCAGGCGCAGTCTCCGCAATCGTCACTGCCTTCCGGATCAGATCCAGCGGCTCGGCCAGCATTTCTTGCTTTGTCGCGTACAGCGTCGCGAAGGGTTGTCCCTTTTCCACGCGTGTCCCGCTCTTCGCATGGAACTCGATCCCCGCGTGCGGGTCGACGGGCTCACCGGCCTTCTCGCGCCCCGCACCGAGTCGCTGCACAGCCCATCCCAATTCCGTTGTGTCCATCTCCGCAACGTAGCCGCTTAGCCAAGCCTCCAAAACCTCACTCGCGCCCGGTTTGTGGAATCCCTTCAGGTCATCGAAGACCGAGACGTCGCCACCCTGCGCATCCACCATTTTCAAAAACACACTCAATGCCGAGCCATCCATGAGCGCCGCCTCAGCCAGTCGATAGCCTACCTGCGGTGTGTCTGCTTTCCCGCCCAAGTGAATCATCCAGCCTGCAAGCAGCAACGACAATTCGCGCACGTCGTCGCTGCCCTCGGGCATGTCACCACGCAGCAACTCCACAGACTCGGCGATCTCAATCCAGTTGCCCGCCATGCGTCCCAACGGCTGGCTCATGTCGGTCATTAGCGCAGCGGTGCGCGTTCCCGCGGCTTCGGAGGTGGCCACCATCAAAGCCGCAAGATAGTCCGCATCCTCCCGCTTACGCAGAAACGCTCCCGATCCTGTCTTCACATCGAGCACAAGCGCGTTCAATCCCGCGGCCAGTTTCTTGCTCAAAATCGATGCGCAAATCAGTCCGGGATTTTCAACCGTCCCCGTCCGGTCTCGCAGCGCATAGAGCACTCGGTCGGCCGGAACCAGCGTCGGCGTCTGGCTCACGATCGATGCGCCGCAATGCTTCAGCACTGCTTCAAATTCGGCCAACGTGAGCGCCGTTCGGTAGCCTGGAATCGCCTCTAGCTTGTCCAGCGTTCCGCCGGTATGGCCTAGCGCGCGGCCGCTGATCATCGGCACCGCAAGCCCGCACGACGCTGCCAGCGGCGCCACCAGAAAACTCGTCTTGTCTCCGACGCCGCCGGTTGAATGCTTGTCGACCGCGACTTTGCCGAGATTGCGCGGGTCGAATTTCTCTCCGGAATCGCGCATGGCCATTGCCATCCACCTTGTTTCTTCAAGCGAAAGGCCGCGCAGCCACGCTGCCATCAACCATGCGGCGAGCTGCTCCATGGGAATGGATTCGTCGGCTGCTCCCGTAACCAGAAAACTCAGTTCGCGCGCATCCAGCGTTCCACCGTCACGCTTCTTCCGGATCAGGTCGATCATGTGCAAACGAGTTCGATTCTGAGTGGCGACTATTCGTTCGGTTTCGCTCATTCCTGTGTCCGCTTCATTTCAATTTCAGTTCCGTGGCGAAGGGCATGATCTCGGCAAACGGCATGACATGCACGCTTTCGCCGAGGGGAAATGCGACGGGCGCATTGGGTTCCGTGAACTCCGCCAGCACCTGCCGGCACGCACCGCATGGCGGGCTAGCTGCGTCGTTCAAGTTTGCGATCGCGACGGCAATTATGCGAATCTCCGGCCCAAACCGAGAAACCGCTTGCACCAGAGCAGCGCGCTCGGCGCAGATCGTCAGCCCGTAGCTCACATTCTCGACGTTGGTTCCGGTTACGATTTCGCCGTTGGTGAGCCGCAGCGCCGCTCCTACGCGAAAGCCCGAATAGGGCGAATAGGACCTTTTCGCCGCCTCACGCGCCAGCGCCAACAGATTTTCAAGCGCCGCGTCGGCTAAACTCGTCGTCACCATTGCAGTTCCCACGCTCCCAACCGGATTGAATCTTGAGGCTAAAGCATGACCGTTCTCCATGTATACCCAGGTTGTACCCTTACACTGCCGTTGCTAGAACCGGTCTCATAAAGCGATTTCGTCAACTGCAAACCTCTGGGGACGCGCCCTATTGTAGGGTCCCATTCGCGCGCAAACGAGGGCGGAGGCATTTATGAGGCCGGTTGTAGCGGCCACACTCTTTAGGTCGGTCTTGGCGGTCTTTTGATTTCGAACTTCTCAAGTTAAAACCCATCCCATCCGATAAGGCCATTGGGAGATTCCGCGCTGGCTTCTTTCGCCGGAATCGCCGGAATGCGGATACATCGACGCCATGGATGAATTGACGAGGGAATTCCTGATTGAAAGCCAGGAAGGGCTGGACCGCATGGAACGCTGCCTGACCGACCTGGAGGAGCGGCCGGACGATGCCGCCCTGTTGGCGGACATCTTCCGTTCGGTGCATACCATCAAGGGAACCACCGGCTTCCTCGGCTTCAAGCGCCTTGAAAAGCTCGCCCATTCGGGCGAGAACCTGTTGGGGATGCTGCGCGAAGGCAAGCTCAAGGTTAGCGCACCCATCATCACCGCTTTGCTCCATCTTCTTGACGGGCTTCGCTCCATTCTCAAAACCATCGAAGCCGAGGACTCGGAGGGCGATGGCAGCGACGCTGCAATGATCGAAACCCTCGAGCAGTTGCAGGTTCCAGCCAAGTCGGAAGCGCATAAACAAGAAGCTCACGCGCATTCTGCTTCCGCCAATGCCAACGCCGCGTCCAAGCCGGCTGCCCCGGTGGAGCTTCCTGCCGCAGCTATCCATAAGGAACCGGTGGCCGCAGTCGAAGCCGCGGCGCCTAAGGCATCCGCGCCTCCGGCCCTCCCTCCGCCGCCCGAAGCCCCCGAAGTTGAGGCCACGCGCGCCAAAGCTACCCCAGGAACTTCGGCTGCGGAAAGCACGCTGCGTGTCGACGTCACCCTGCTCAACCGGATGATGAATCTGGTGGGCGAACTGGTTCTGACTCGGAACCAGGTCTTACAGGCGACCTCGGCCGATCCGAAGATGACGCTGCTTTCGCGCCGCCTCGACATGGTCACGGCGGATTTACGCGAGTCGGTCATGAAGGCTCGCATGCAGCCGGTGTCCAATGTCTTTTCGAAGATGCCGCGTATCGTACGCGATCTGGCGCAATCGCTGCATCGCCGCGTTCGCCTGCAAATGGAAGGCCAGGAGACGGAGCTAGATAAGAGTCTTCTTGAAGCCATCAAGGACCCGCTCACGCACGCTGTGCGCAACTCGCTCGATCACGGCATCGAACCACCTGACGTGCGCGAGGCAGCGGGCAAGGACCCGGAAGGAACTCTCCGTCTGCGCGCCATGCAGGAAGGCAGCCACGTCATCATCGAGGTCTCCGACGACGGTGCGGGCATCGCGGTCGATAAGGTACGTGCGAAAGCGATCGAACGAGGACTCATCTCCGCCGACCGGGCCGCCCTTCAACCCGAGCGCGAGTTGCTCCAGCTGATTTTCCTTCCCGGATTTTCCACCGCCACCGCCGTCACCAATGTGAGCGGACGTGGGGTGGGCATGGATGTGGTGAAGACCAACGTGGAGAAGATTGGCGGCAAAGTCGAGATCGACTCCCGCGTCGGCAAAGGCACTACGCTTCGCCTGCGCATCCCGTTGACATTGGCGATTATTCCCGCACTCATTGTGCGCAGCGTCCATCAAAGCTTCGCTTTGCCCCAGGGCGCGCTCTCAGAGCTGGTGCACGTTACGCCCGAACAGGCTGCCACAACGATCGAGTGGATCGATGCGCCGCTCTACCGGTTGCGCGGCAAACTGCTTCCTCTGGTCTTCTTAGACCGACTGCTCACCCGGAAGCATCGAGCGACAAGATCCGCGAGCGCGACAGCTTCATCGCAATTCTTGATGCCGATGGACGCCGCTTTGACTTGGTCGTGGACGGCTTGGCAGATCCGGAAGAGATCGTCGTCAAGCCCCTATCCGTTGCGCTCAAAGGCATCGGTCTCTATTCGGGCGCGACGGTGCTGGGCAGCGGCGACCTGGCTCTCATTCTTGACCCGAGCGCCATCGCCATGAAGGCCGGAGTGACCATGACCACTGAAGAGGAAGCATCGCGGTCGTCGGGAGAAGAGACCGCAGATGTCAGCAAAGGCGCGGAGTATCTACTTGTAGAAGCTGCGGGACGCAAGGCAGCCGTGCCGCTAGGCGACGTGTTGCGCATCGAGCAGATGCCCGTTTCGCGCATTGAATACGTTGGCGTTCGCCCGGTCATCAATTTCGACGGCCAGTTGCTTCCGGTCGACGATACAGGCGGCGTTCTGGCTGCTTCCGAGGGCAACCCCGAAGCCCAGATTGTAGTGGTGGTGTGCCGCGAAGGGAACCGGCACGTCGGCATCGCGGTCTCGCATGTGCTCGACGTGGCCACCGGCGCGGAACTCTATGAAGCCGGCACCACTTTGCGCACGCAGGGCGTAACGCTCCTCAAGGAGTGCGTCACCGGTGTGGTCAATCTTGGAGGCATCGCCGACCTCGTGGCTGATGTAACGGCATGCCGATCAGCCACATCCTCGAAATTGTCGGGGGCGCCCGGCCGCAGCCTGTACCGCTGGCTCCTAGCTTCGTCGGCGGATTGGTTCACTACCGCGGGGATGTTCTCACAGCGGTGAGCCTTCGCCAGCTGCTGCGCATGCCGCCTCTCGATGGGCCCCAGGACATTTTGGTTCTCGAGAGCTCTGGTGGATGTTTCGGCTTGCTCGTCGATTCGGTCGGTGAAGTCTTGACCGTTCCTTCGGCGGATTTCGAACCCAACCCATCGACCCTTGACGAAGCCCGCAGGGACCTGATCGCCGGGGCTTATAAGCTTCAGAATGCCTTAATGGTCATGCTTGACCCAGAGCGTCTGGATCCGGTTCGGCTCGGCGTAGCCGAGGCAGCCTAGCGCTGCGGAGAGGACTATGCGAGCACTCATTGTGGACGACTCGCGCTTTGTGCGCGGCTATGTGCGCGGTCTGCTGGAAGAGAAGGGAATCGACTGCGAGGAAGCGGGCGATGGGCAGGCGGCGTTGGATCTTGTCCTGGGTGGAAAACCGTTCGACCTTGCGCTGGTTGATTGGAACATGCCTGTGATGAATGGCCTCGACATGCTGACCCAATTGCGCGCGCGCGGCTTTTTGGGGATCAAGGTCATGATGGTTACCACCGAAGCCGAGAACGATTTCATCATTCGCGCCCTCGACGCCGGCGCTGACGAGTATCTGATGAAGCCATTCGATGGCGAAGCATTGGGAGAAAAACTGGCCATGCTCGGTTTGGCGGAGGAATAGTTCATGGCCAACGGCCGACGCACGCGCATCCTCATCGTCGACGATTCCGCGGTGATGCGGAACCTTTTGCGCTCCGTCATTCGCAGCAGTAGCGAATTCGAGGTGAGCGGTACCGCTGCCGACGGCGAATCCGCCTTGGGCATGGTCAAGAGTCTTAGTCCTGACCTGATCTTGCTCGATGTCGAAATGCCGGTGATGGACGGACTCGCGACTCTGCGCAAGCTCCGCGGAGGCGGGAACCGTATGCCAGTCATCATGTGCAGTTCGCTCACCCAACGAGGCGCGCGCGTCACCATTGAGGCGTTGGCCAGCGGAGCTTCGGACTATGTGGCCAAGCCGGCGGGGCAGACGAGCGCGGCGGAAGCCATCAAGGCTCTCGCACACGATGTTCTTCCTAAGATTTCCGCCCTCACGGCGAGCTTAAACACGGCTCCTGTCTCCCCTCTTGCGCCGCGTACGTCGCTATTCACCGAACCGGCGCCCGTTGTCCGGAACCAGCCCATTACCTCGACACCTTCGGTGCTTGTGATCGGTGTTTCGACGGGTGGTCCCGCCGCGCTCGATATTCTTCTGCCGGCGTTGCCTGTCAGCTTCCCGCTGCCCGTACTCATTGTCCAGCACATGCCCGAGCTGTTTACGCGATTGCTTGCGGAGCGGCTAAGCCAGCGTTGTCCGCTCCACGTGAGCGAAGCTGCCGAGGGCGATCCGGTGCGTCCTGGCCACATCTTCATCGGCCGCGGCAACTGGCACCTTGAAATCCTGGGCGCTGCCCGTTCTGCCCGGCCGGCAACGCTCCACTTGACCCAGGCGGCCCCGGAAAACCATTGCCGACCAGCGGTAGATGTGCTTTTCCGCACTGCCGCCGCTCACTACGGCCCCAACGTACTCGCTGTCGTCCTCACTGGCATGGGTTCCGACGGACTCGCCGGCTCCCGTCTCATCCGCGAACAAGGAGGAACCGTGCTGGCACAAGACCAGGCAACGAGCGCTATTTGGGGCATGCCGGGCGCTGTGGCACGCGCAGGATTGGCCCAACGCATTCTTTCCCTCCAGGACATCGCTCCTGAGATCACTCGGCTCGCAAGCCGCCCGCAAGGGGGACGCACCGAGGCGCACGAGGCGGTGGCCCTGTGATCACTACATCTGCATCCGTTGACTATGGCTTTCTGCGCGAGATTGTCGGCCGGTTATCGCAGAACGTGCTCGACCCTTCTCGCGATTATCTCTTCGAAACACGCCTCACCCGCTTGTTGCGCAATGAGGGGATGACGCAGCTCGAAGAGCTCGTCGAGCACCTTCGGATCAGGAAGAACCCCTCGCTTGAGCGTGCCATCGCCGAAGCGATGACGATCAACGAGACCAGCTTTTTCCGCGACGGCCGTCCTTTCGAGCTTCTCCGGACCGAATTGTTGCCGGCCCTGATCGAAGCACGTCGCCTGACACGCACCCTCCGGTTCTGGAGTGCGGCCTGCTCTACGGGACAGGAAGGCTACTCGCTTGCCATGCTCATGCGGGAGAACTTTCCTTCTCTCGCTTCCTGGAACATCCGCATCGAGGGGACCGACATTTGCAATGAAGTCGTCGAACGCGCACGGCACGGTCTTTATCACCGCATCGAAATGAACCGCGGTCTTCCCGCGCGCAACGTCGTTCGCTACTTCGACCATGTCGGCGAAGACTGGGTGGCCAAACCCGAACTCCGCCAGCTCTGCAACTTCCGCCAAGCCAATCTTTGCCAGCCGCCGCTCCCATTTCACGAGCGCTTTGATGTCATCTTCCTGCGCAATGTCATGCTTTATTTCTCACAGGAGACGCGCCGGACCTTAATGGCCGGTATCCACAAGCTCCTAGCATCGGACGGTATTCTCTTCCTCGGCTCCGCCGAACAGCCTTCGGATCCTTCCCTGTGGAATGCCGTTCTTGCTGGCGGCACCTGCCACTTCCGGCCCCGTTCTCTCCCCTAGTCCCCTCCGATAGTGCCCAAAGTAATGGGTACCTGGCCCAAACGGGGCAGCAATTCTGCTACAAAAGAGGAATTTACAGGAGTAGAATCCTCTTGTGAAAAACAAGGCCGTATTTCTGTTCAGCCCAATGCCCCACGCCTCGCGGCCGAATTCACAAAATTCAGCGAACGCCTGATTCCCCACAGCCTTCAGACCGGAGTTACCATGACTTTCGTCAATGGTTCGTCCCTTAAGCACTCGCCTCCGGACCGTCGCCGGAGTGAACGCAAGAATTCTCCTGAACTCGCCGCCTATCTCTGGATTGGCACACTGCCGCAGCAGGCTAGCATTCGGGATATTAGTTCCACCGGCGTTTACCTCGTAACCCGGGAGCGCTGGGCCCCAGGTGACGTGGTCTCCATGACCCTGCAGCGCAAGGGACCGCTCGAGGGGCACTTCGAACGCAGGGTTGCCGTGCAGGCCAGGGCCGTACGCTGGGGCGAAGATGGAATCGCCATGTCTTTCGTCCTGCCCACGGGGATGGATCTGCGCCTGTGGGAGAGCCCCCTGAAAAGCGCGGCCGAACAGACCGAGCCTGAAGACATTCTGCGCGAATTTCGTATGGCGGGAGCCTTGGCGTTCCTAGGCCGGGTTTCTCCTGCCGCAGCTGACGAAGCGGGGCGCCTGCTTCGTGAAGGACTGAGCAATTTCCGGGTCGCGAGCGCGATGGCCATCATACTCACAGCTGAAAAGATGATCTCCTTCGCCTCGAACGCGGAAGGGCTGCGCGCCCCTGCGTCCATCGTTTTGCGGATCGTGGAAGAGGGTTCCTGGGCCGACGCAGAATCGACGCAGCATCTCTGGTCGGGCCTCCTGGCCAGCTCATGTACGCTCAACGGGCGGGATGAATCGAATTTGTCTTTCGCGAACTTGCTTTGCCAGCTCACTGCGTCGCATGTCCGGATCCTCAGCGCGGCCTGCACCAAGGCCACAAAATTCATGGCTGGCCTCGAGCGGATCTCTTCGCGCCCGATTCAATTGACCGCTCGGGATATGACGCAAATCACGGGTTCGCGCGATCTCATCCGGATTCACCGGGAGCTTGAATATCTCTCCGATCTGGGACTGCTCACGACCAACGTCAGATCTCAATCGTTTTCCCCGATCGAAAGCACCGACATTGCTCCGACCAGCCTTGGCCTCCAGCTCTTTGCTCGTTGCAGCGGGTATCGAGGCGCGGCACAGGAGTTTTACGGTGTTTCCCGATCGCGGCTCCCACGCATTCCTGGAGAGCCGGAACTTGTGGTGCCGGACGAGGCGTCGCGGTAGAGCAGGGACGGTCTTTCCGGTATTCCCGCGCTTTGCCGGCAGACTGTTTCTCGTCGCATCTGCTTGCTTACTGTTCGCCAAGCAGCCGCTGTACCTCCGCACGCAGGCGCGCCGTAATCTCCACCTCGGTCTGCTCGGCGGCAAACCGCAAAGGTTCCCCAACGTGCACCTCAATTTTTCCGGAACGATACCATCCGCGTCCCAGCGCCTTCAATTCGCCTAGCCCGCGGATAGCCACCGGCAGAACTGCGGTCTGCGCTTGCTTTACCAGAAGCCCGATTCCCGGTCGAAAACTCGCCAGTTCGCCTGCGGCCGAACGTGTTCCCTCAGGAAATACCATCACGTTGAATCCACGATCCAGTGCTTCGCCTGCATGCGCAAAGCTCCGTTGAAAATCCCTGCGCCGGGGCAAGGGAAACACGTTGTAAAGCGCAGTCACTAGGAAATAGGCCAGCGGCCCAAACGGCATAAATCGATTCCGACCGGCTTTTCGCTCCGGGTTGCGGAAATGCCGGTAATCTTCGAGCATTTCCCCAGCCATGGCCACCGCCATGCGCCTCCGCATCCGGCCTGGGAGCGCGTACTCGACCAGCGGCCCGTCAAATGCGGTGACATGATTGCCAATCACGAGCATCGGTTCGGAAGTGTTGAATGCGCGGCGCCTCACCACGCGCGGATTCGCAAGAAACCACACCAGCGGTTGTGCCACTGTCTCCAGGAACGCGACCCTGGTCCATCGAACCGGCGCCCACCACGGCCAACGTGGATAAATGTACTTTTCCGTGATTGTTTCTTCTGCCGGAAGGACCCCTGCGAATTCCACTCCCTTCGTTTTTGCGGTGCCCGGTTCTAGCACCTGGTCGCTGCTCTCCGATTTCCCGCTCCTGTTCCTTATTCCCTGATCCCTGGGCCCCTCTCTCTGATCTCTGATCCCTGATCCCTGCGCCCTTTCCTTTTTCCCGCCCAGCAGCATTCGCAGCTCGCCAAGTGTCCTCACCTCATCCAACGCATTCGCAGACGGCAAGGCACCCAGCCGTTCCTCCAGAGCTGCTGCAAGTTGCAAGCGCCCCAGGCTGTCCAGATGTAAGTCCTCGCTCAGGCGCACATCATCGCTTCCGCTGAGAGGCGTTTCTCCCGTGGTGGCCGCAATCAATGCCCGCAGCCAATCTCCATCCGCGGAAAGGCCCGCGTCGCCAATCGCTGTCTTTTCTGCCGTCGCGATCTGCGCCGCTGCTACCCACGCCGCCACAGTCTTGCGCCGCACCTTGCCGGTCGACGTTCGCGGCAGATCCGGTTCCGGCCACACAGCCCATCGCCGCACACGCTGAAACTCGGCCAGCCTTTCATTTGCGTGCTCCACGGCTTCCGCTGCCTGGCTCGCCGCGCCGCGCACCGCGATCACCGCATACGCCTCGGGACCGCTCGCCGTCTCCAAAGGCACCACCGCGCAGCCCGCCACTCCGTGTTCCTGCTCGATCGCTTTTTCCAGGTCTTCCGGGTGAATGTTGACCCCTGCCGCGGTTACAATCACTTCGCTCTTGCGCCCCAAGAACTTCAGATCGCCCGTCGCCTGCATTTCCGCGATGTCGCCCGTGGCCAGCCACTCGCTCTCGCGCGTCCTCAATTCACCGCCGCTCCACGTCGCATCGGAAATCATCGGCCCGCGCACCAGCACCTCGCCGTCCGACCCCAGCTTTACCTCGCGTCCCGGCAGTGGCTTGCCGATTGTCCCTCCTGCAACATGGAACGGATGATTCAATGTGATCAACGCCGTGGTTTCCGTCATCCCGTAGCCCTGCACCACCACAAAACCCATCGCATTCCAGAACTGCTCGAGCGGCCCCGTCAGCGTGCCTCCACCCGAAATCAGCGCCCAGAACTTCAAACCCAGCGACCGGTGCACATCGCGAAACACCCACCAGCGCTTCCACGGATTCATGCCCGTGGCTGCAGCCACGCGCTCCCCCAATCCCGGCTGCGCCGCTTCGAGATGTGACTTCAACAGCGCCATCACCCGTGGCACCGCAGCCAGCACACTGATGTGTTCGCGCTTGATCGTCTCGAGGAGCCTCGGCGCCACCAGCCGGTTCTCGAAGTGCACTTCTGCGGCAAAGATCGCCGGAACCCACAGACCCATCGTTTGCCCGAAGACGTGGCTCAACGGCAGCGTGTGCAGAAACCGCAGCGGATGAAATACCTGCTCGTAGAGCATGTAGGGTTGCGCTCCCCGCTCAATCGGATCCACGCTGGCCAGCACATTGCCATGCGTATGCACAATGCCTTTGGGCTCTCCGGTTGTTCCCGATGTGAACAGAATCTGCAACGGCGTGGCGTGGTTCAGCCCGTTTACCGGACCCACCTCGTGTTCGGGCAGGGAACTGAGCCAGTCTTCAAACGCCAGCATGGACAATTCCGATCCCTGAACCCTGATCCCTGATCCCTCCAGTTTGCGGAGCAAACCGGAATCACCCACCACCAGCTTCGGCCTCACATCGGCCGCCACGCGCATTGCGAATTCCGCACTCCCATATGCGTCCAGAGGAACGGCCATTGCTCCGCGCAGCATGATCCCATAGAAAGCAGCGACCCATTCGGCGCTGTTTTCGGCCCACAGCACCACTCGGTCGCCCGGCCCAATACCGCGCTGCTCAAGCAATGCCGCAAACCGCCCCGCCAGCCGCGCAATCTCTCCATAGGTCGCCACCCGCCGCCTGATCCCCTGGATGCGGACCACGGCGATCCCACGACCATACCGGCGAAAGTCGGTCAAAACGGTAGCGAGGTGCTCGCGCATTCTTTCTCCGGCAACCGTAATTGCCAGCAGCGTTGAAGAACTGCTTCTCTGAGCCTATTGCATTGTGATTACAGTGAATGAATGAAGGATGCACCGTCTGCACCGGTCACCCCCCTTTATCACCCTGTCGGCGAAATCGAACTAATGCTTATTCGCGAAAGCAGTTTCCGGGCTTTTCCTCCGCGCCTGCCCGAGCAACCGATCTTCTACCCGGTTCTTGAAGAGAGCAACGCCATTCAGATTGCGCGCGACTGGAACACCCGTGATGGCGGCACGGGTTCTGTGCTTCGATTTCAGGTTGAGACCGAATATCTTGCACAATTTCACGTGCAAACGGCAGGTTCCCGAGTTCATCGCGAGTATTGGATTCCGGCGGAGGAATTGGAAGAGTTCAACCGCCACATCGTCGGCCTCATTGAAGTCATTCATGAATTTCGCGGCAGCTGAACGGGGGCGGACCAACCCTTTTCTGTTTTCTGTCCCCTAATTCAGGTCGCTGCTTTCTTCGCTTCCTCTTCGCCGCTTCCCGGGTTATTCTCTGAAAGGCATGTCTCCCCGCCCTTCCAATTCCGACCACGAACTGAACCATTCCGGCGGTTCTGTCGATCAACCGCTTTCTGCGGACGGCAAGAATGGAATCGACCCGTTTTTCTGCTTCCACTCCGTCACGGCCGAGTGGTTCCGTGCTGTGTTTGACGCACCCACCGCCCCGCAGCGCCTGGGCTGGCCGGTCATTTCGCGCGGCGAGAGCGCGCTCATCCTCGCCCCAACCGGAACCGGCAAAACCCTGACCGCCTTCCTTTGGTGTCTGGACCGGCTCATGCTCCATCCGCATCCCGAAGGAGCAAAACGTGGCTGCAAGATCGTCTATGTCTCGCCCCTCAAAGCCCTCGCTGTTGACGTCGAGCGCAACCTCCGCTCTCCACTCGCCGGCATCGCTAATATGGCCCGCCGTCGCGGCGTACCATTCCACGAGCCGCTCATCAGTGTCCGCACCGGCGACACGCCCCAGCGCGAACGCGCCCGCTTCCGCCGGCACCCCGCCGACATCCTCATCACCACGCCCGAGTCCCTCTACCTGATGCTGACATCCGGTGCGGCCGACGCGCTCCGGACGGTAGACACCGTCATCATCGATGAAATCCACGCCCTCGTCCCCACCAAACGCGGTGCTCACCTGGCCCTCTCGCTCGAGCGCCTCGAGGCTCTCATCAAGAAGCCCCTCCAGCGCATCGGACTCTCCGCCACACAGCGGCCTCTCGAAGAAGTAGCCCGCTTCCTCGGGGGTGTGGAAATCTCTGTGGAAAAAGCAACGGCCACAAAGTCCACAGAGCCGGTCGAGTACACACCATCAATTAGTTCCATGCGCGAACTTCAAGCGCCAGATGAGCTCTCTCCGATCGCGGAAGCCGGACTGGAATTGCCCGAGATAAAGCCGCTCTGCTATCGACCTGTAACCATCGTCAATGCTAGTTATCCCAAGCAGTTAAAGCTACGTATTGAAGTTCCAGTTGAGGATATGGCGCGACTGAACGCCATCGAAGAACTGCCCAGCGGACCCGCCTCCCAGATGCCCCGCCGCGTCTCCATCTGGAATGCCATTCATCCTCGGCTCCTCGAGCTGATTCGGGAGCGGAATTCCACAATTCTCTTCGTCAACAGCCGGCAGGTCGCCGAGCGCCTCGCCGGTGCACTCAACGATCTCGCCGGTGAATCCATCGCCCGCGCACACCATGGCTCCCTCGCCGCCTACCAGCGCTCCGTCATCGAGGAGCAGCTGAAAGCCGGCCAGATCAAAGCCCTCTGCGCTACCTCGACTCTGGAACTCGGCATTGACATGGGCGCCGTGGATCTCGTCATCCAGATCGAGGCACCCCCCTCAGTCGCCAGCGGCATGCAGCGCATCGGCCGAGCCGGTCACTCAGTCGACGCCGTCAGCGAAGGTATTCTTTTTCCGAAGTACCGCGCCGACCTCGTTGCCTGCGCCGCCGTCACCCGCGCCATGCACGAAGGCCATATCGAGTCGACCCGCTTCCCGCGAAATCCACTCGACGTTCTCTGCCAGCAAGTAGTCGCCATCTGCGCTCAACCACCGCACATGCCCAAGGCGCTCCGCTCGACGAAGCCCCGCCGCATCCAGCCGAGTACCGTCCTGCCGCCCGACCCGAAGCCCGAAGTCTCAGTCGATTTCCTCTACGATCTGGTGCGCCGCGCCGCGCCCTTCGGCGGTCTCACCCGCTCCAGCTTCGAAGGCGTCCTCGACCTGCTCAGCGGTCGCTACCCGTCCGATGAATTCGCCGAACTTCGCCCTCGTCTCACCTGGGACCGCATCCGCAACGTCGTCACCGCGCGCGACGGCGCCGCCCGTCTTGCCATTCTCAACGCCGGCACCATCCCCGACCGTGGCCTCTATGGTGTTTTCCTGGCCCACACGGAAGGCAAATCCGTCCGCGTCGGTGAACTCGACGAGGAGATGGTCTTCGAATCACACCCCAACGAGACCTTCATCCTCGGTGCCTCCACCTGGCGTATTGAGGACATCACGCATGACCGCGTCCTCGTCGTCCCCGCTCCCGGCGAGCCCGGAAAAATGCCTTTTTGGAAAGGCGACGGCCCCGGCCGCCCGCTTGAGTTCGGCCGCCGCATCGGCGCGCTGGTCCGCGAGTTGCGCGGCCTGCCGAAGCCCGCAGCCCTCACCCGCCTTGTCGCCGAACACGACCTCGACCCCAACGCCGCCGAAAATCTCCTCCAATTCCTCGCCGATCAAGAGGCAGCGACGGGCCAGGTCCCTGACGACCGCACCATTGTGATCGAACGCGTCCGGGACGAACTCGGTGACTGGCGCGTGTGCGTCCTCACACCCTTCGGGAGCCGGATACATATTCCATGGGCCATGGCCGTCAGCGCCCGCATTCGCGCCTCAGGCGGGCCAGAGGTAGAAACCCTCTGGGGCGACGACGGATTCGTTCTCCGTTTTCCCGACACCGACGAACCGCCCGATCCCGACTGGTTCCTTATCGAATCCGCCGAAGCCATGCGGCTGGTGCTCCGCCAACTCGGTTCGACAGCGCTTTTCGCCGGCCGCTTCCGCGAAGCCGCCGGACGTGCGCTGCTGCTCCCGCGTCGCCGCGCCGACCAGCGTTCGCCCCTCTGGCAACTGCGCAAGCGGTCCTATGATCTGCTAAGCGTCGCCTCGCGCTACCCATCGTTTCCGCTGCTGCTCGAGGCTTACCGCGAGTGCCTGCGCGACTTCTTCGACATGCCCGCGCTGCTTGAAACCCTGCGCGCCATTGAACAGCGCCAGCTCCGCGTGCACATTGTTGAGACTCGAAAGCCTTCACCCTTCGCCTCATCGCTGCTCTTCAGCTACGTCGCCAATTTTCTATATGACGGCGATGCGCCTTTGGCGGAACGTCGAGCCCAGGCCCTCACCATCGATCAGGAGCAGCTCCGCGAGCTGTTAGGCGAAGCAGATCTGCGCGAGCTCCTCGACCCCGATGCCATCGCCGAAGTTGAAGAGACCGCGCAGTGCCTCTCCGAAAACTACCGCGCCCGCACCGCCGACGGTATCCATGACCTCTGCCTTCGCCTCGGCGACCTCTCCAGGGCTGAAATGGCCCGTCGTGTCGCCGACCCGTCCCTGCTCGAATCAATAGACAGGCTCATCCGCGCCCGCCGTCTGCTCGAACTGCGCATTGCCGGCGAACGCCGCCTCGTGGCCGCCGAAGATGCCGCGCGCTATCGCGATGGCCTCGGCATCCCATTGCCTCCCGGCCTGCCCACAGCTCTGCTCGAACCGGTTGCGCAGCCCGTGCTCGAACTCGTGCGCCGCTATGCTCGCACCCATGGCCCATTCACGTTGCGCGAACCCGCCGACCGATTCGCCCTCGACCCCGCAGTGATTGAAAATGCATTGCGCGCGCTAGCCGCAGAAGGCCGCGTGCTCGAAGGCGGCTTCCGTCCGACGGGGCTGCATCGCGAGTGGTGCGATGCGGAAATCCTGCGCCAGATTCGCCGCAAATCGCTCGCCAAGCTTCGCCGCGAAGTCGAGCCTGTCGAGCAGCACACGCTTGCCCGTTTCCTTGCCCACTGGCAGGGCCTGCTGACGCCGCGACGCAGCGGGCCTGCCCATTTGGACGCGCTGCTCGACGCCATCGAAAATCTTCAGGGCGCACCGATCCCCGCATCGCTGCTCGAAACAGCTATCCTTCCCGCACGCATCTCCGGCTACGATCCCGCCGGACTTGACACACTTATCGCCGCCGGTGAAGTCGCATGGGCTGGTGTCGAGCCGATCGGCGAACGCGACGGACGCATCGCTCTTTTCCTTGCCGATAAACTTCCGTTATTGGCACAATCGCGGACTGTCAGTGAGCCTCTGAACGAAAAGGAAGCCAAGATTCTCGCGGTCCTCGAGTCGACCGGCGCCAGCTTCTTCGATCCGCTCCATCAGGCTATCGGCGGCGGCTATCCCGGCGAAACCATCGATGCTCTCTGGAGCTTGGTCTGGCGGGGCCTAGTCACCAACGATTCGCTTCACGCCCTCCGCGCCTACATTCTTCGACCTGAGAGCGCCCGTGCCCCACGTCGGCTGCAAACAGGTGTCGTTTTCCGTTCCCGCCGCACTACCCCGCCCAATGCGCAGGGCCGCTGGTCGCTGCTTCCCATCCGCGCGCAGAAGGGAACTGAAGGCGCTCCAACGTCGACCGAGGCCAGCCATGCCTTGGCACTTCAACTCCTCAGTCGCTATGGCATCCTCACCCGCGAGTCTGTCGCCGCCGAAAATATTCCCGGAGGCTTCAGCGCCGTCTACGACGTGCTGAAAGCCCTCGAAGAATCAGGCCGCATTCGCCGTGGCTATTTTGTCGCTGGTCTCGGCGCGACTCAATTCGCACTTCCCGCCGCCATCGATCTGCTGCGCCAGCTGCGCACCGAGCCTCCAGCCGAGAAGCCCGAACTCGTCCAACTCGCCGCCACCGATCCCGCCAACCCCTACGGCTCCGTGCTGCGCTGGCCCGAACTGCCGGTCATGGACGACGATTCTTTCGGGGTCCCCACAGGCAGGTCTTCGTCTGTGGGGCGGGAAACAGCTCCGCGTGTCCTCACACGCGCGGCCTATGCCGAAGTCATCTTGCGCAACGGCCAACTCGTCGCGTGGCTTCGCCGCAACAATCCCAACATCCTCGTCTTCCTTCCCGCCGACGAGCCAGAGCGCTCGCAAGCCGCCGCCGGGCTCGCTCACTTCCTCTGCTATCGCGGTCAGGAGCGCATGACTGGGGGCCGTCACCTCGGCGTGCTCATCACCACCATCAATGGCCAGCCCGTCGGCGCGCACTTCATGTGCCGCTTTCTCATGGACGCAGGCTTCTACTCAGGGCCGCTCGGCATGCATCTACGCCGCATTCCACTGCCTCTGTCGCCGCCTCCAATGCACGAGGTTCAATAGAAAGAAAATGCCCGAAGGCGATACCATCTTTCGCACCGCGCGCGCATTGGGCCGCGCCCTCGCCGGCCGCCCCATCACCGGCTTCCGTTCCAATTACCCACTGCTCACGCGCTTCCATGACGACACTCCGCTCACCGGCCAACAGGTCGACCGCGTCGAATCGCGCGGCAAATGGGTTCTGATCTATTTCTCCGGCGGCGGCATTCTTGTCACGCACATGCTCATGAGCGGAAGCTGGCACATCTACCGTCCCGGCGAGCCGTGGCAACAACCCGGCCGCAATATGCGCATCGTCCTCGAAAACACCGTGTGTCAGGCCGTCGGCTTCTGCGTTCCCGTCGCGCACATGCACACGGCCAGCTCGCTCGCGCGCGACCGCCGCATTCCTCAGTCAGCCACAGATGTGCTCAATCCCGAATTCGATGCCGCGGCCGTCACGCAACGTCTTCTTGCTTGCACCCACGAGGAAATCGGCGACGTACTTCTGCATCAGGAAGTACTCGCCGGCGTCGGCAACGTTTTCAAGTCCGAGGTTTGCTTTGTCACCGGCGTCAACCCGTTCTGCAAGGTCGCGGATCTCAGTGCAGAACAAATCTCGACACTGATCGCCACTTCAAAAAAGCTGATCGCGTCCAATGTCCTTGAAGATTCAAGCGACATGATCGTCACCTATCGCGGGCAGCACCGCCGAACCACACATCAATCCAGTCCCGGTGCGAGCCTCTGGGTCTACAGTCGCAACGGTGATCCCTGCCGCCACTGCGGAGCACGCATTCGCCGCCGCATCCAGGGCCCCGACGCACGCGTGACTTTTTGGTGTCAGGAATGCCAGCCCATGCCCGACGGCCGCGACATCGACGGTTGACTGGAGTACGACAATGGCAGTTTGGGTCCGCAGCGAAGACGACTAGCGAAAAACTCCGTGCGTGCACGAGAAGGTTTAAAAGAGCTTCTCAAAGTAGATCAATGGCGCTTTGCGATAGATCACGCGGCCTCGCTCTTTAAACCCACATTTTGCATAAAATGCGCCGGCGCCCGCTTCTGAATCAAATGCGTCGAGACGAATCGCGTTGGCAGGCCACGCTCGCGCCTGTCTTTCGCCTTCCGCAATTAGCATTCGGCCAATCCCCTGGCGCTGCAGGACTGGCATAACCGCCATGTTGGTCAAGTAGAGAGATCTCTCGACCGGAGTGAAGTAAGTGCGGTCGATGGCCCATGGCTTCTTGGTGGGCAAACTGAGAGTTGCAACGATATCCTTGCCGGCGAATGCAGCAAGGATCATCGAGTGCCGCAGCCCAAACAGCACGCCCTTCTCGGACGTTGCCGAGGTCCAAGGGCCGCGCCCGTAACGAAGTGTGAGATCTTCAGCGACCGCGTTATGCAGAGCCGCTAGTGCGGGCGCGTCGAGTGCGACAGCCGGTCGGAAAGTGAGATCCATCTCTCAGTTCGGGGTTCGCGTTTTCAAATCTCCAGGCTGGCGACTTCTGTCAGAAACGAGATTTCCCACGCTGAATCAGCATACAGGGGTACCATCTCTGGTTTCTATCCGGTTCAATCGGTTCTGAGGAAGATCGCCGGTCGAAGCACTCAGGTATCAATTGCTCGGCTTGCCGATCCCAAAGATTTTCTGGAAGATATTCCGATGATCCGGCGGGTGATCGCAGGGATCGGTCGGCGCGGTGCCGTCAAGGAACGCGGCATCGTAGGAATCTGGACAAGCCGTGTCACTCAGCAGATTGGTTGCCTTATCCAGACTCACCACCTCCACGCCATCCGGCTCAGAGAATTCATGGGTGTCGGAGTATTGCGGCAACTGCACCGCCTTCTTCATGAACTCCGCCCAGAGGGGACCAGCCGCGTCTGCCCCCTGGAGCTTGATGTCGGTGTAGTCGTCGTTGCCCACCCAGACAATGCACAACAGATTGCTCGTGAATCCCGCGAACCACGCGTCGTGGCTGGTGCCCGTCTTGCCCGCGGCCGGCGAAACGAAACCCCTGTTGCGCACTCCGGCGCCCGTGCCTTCGCCGCGCAGCACATCTTCCATCATGCTGGTTGTCAAAAATGCGACGCGTGGGTCGAGAACCTGTTTTGACTTTGGCGTGTAATCCTGGATCACATCGCCGGAAGGTGCGCGCACGCTAGCCAGCATCCATGGATCGAGACGCAGTCCGTTGTTGGCGAACACCGTGTATGCGCCCGCCATATCCAGAGGCGTTGCGTCATAAGACCCGATCGCCATGGAAGGTGTGCCGCGCGCGCTCTTGATACCCGCGTCGCGCGCCAATGCCGCAACCCGATCGAATCCCACCATCGATGCCAGGCCGATGGTTGCGTTGTTCAGCGACCGCTGCAGCGCATAACGCGCAGTCACCTGGTCGTGATACTGCCCGTGCATATTGCGCGGAGTATATTCGTACTCTGTGCCTTCGCCGTACGTCGTCTGCTGGTCATTCAGAGTGGTGACCGGCGAGAACAGGTGATCCTGTCCCGGCAGCATGGTGCCTTCGGCCGCCGTGGCAAAAGCCGCCGCATAGACGAACGGCTTGAAGATGGATCCTGTCGGCCGATGCGCCACCGCGTGATCTAACTGCGAAGTTCCGTAACTTCGCCCGCCGACCAGCGCCAGCACCTGCCCCGTGTGCGGATTCAAGGCAATGAGCGCGACCTGCGGATAGATGTTGTCATATGGCTGCCCGAGCTTCTTGGCGCGCGCATGCAGCCGGTCGACCTGCGCATCGATTATTGGTGCGGTCGTATCCACGGCCCTCGTCGCAAGTTGTTGCAGATCAGGATCGAGGGACGTGTAAATGCGCAATCCTTCGCCGTTGAAGTCGCGATCGCCCAGCCGCTGCACCAATTCGTCGCGCACGAGATCGACAAAGTAAGGCGCTTCGCTCGCATCCACGCTGCCCGGCGTCAGATGCAAAGGCTGCCCCTTGGCCTCTTCTGCTTGGTCCTTGGTAATGGCGCCTATCTCCACCATCGTATCCAGCACCAGGTTGCGGCGCTCCGTTGCCCGCTCAGGATGACGGAATGGACTTAGCCGATTCGGGCTCTGAATTACGCCTGCCAGCGTCGCGCACTCTGCCAGGTCCAACTGCCGCACGTCCTTCCCGAAATAGGCTTGCGCCGCTTCGCCGAATCCGTTGATCGAAAAACTACCCCGCTGCCCCAGATTGATCTGGTTGGCATACATCTCAAAAATCTGCTTCTTCGTGAAGCGATGCTCGAGCTGGAAGGTAATGATGATCTCTTTCAGCTTGCGCTTGATTCGCCGTTCCGGCGTAAGAAAAAATCCGCGCGCCAGCTGCATTGTCAGCGTCGAGCCGCCTTCGACGTAATGATGTCCCGGCGTCAGATCGTTACGAATCGCGCCCAGGATGCGGATGTAATCGACGCCGCCATGATCGAAAAACCGTCGGTCCTCGATCGCTACCACCGCATGCACCAGGTTCGGCGGCAACTCGTCATAGGTCACAAGGCGCCGCTTGATGCGATTGGCGTCGCTGAGCCCCGTGATCAGCAGCGGTTCCAGTTCATAGCTGGCCAGAGCCTGTCCATGATCGTCGGTGATCGACTCAACCTTGCTGCCGCTCACGCGAATTGTCGCGGAGTCTTCGGAATGGTAGGACTGCGGCCCGGGACGCACTGTGATGGTTTGGTCGTCTTCGCTATAAGTGCCCAGCGGCGATTTTTTTGCGGCATCATCGCCTGTGTACCCTGCCTCGCGCAGCTCATTTGCGAGCAGCTCGATCCCAAGTTTCTGCCCCGGCCGTACCTCGCGAGGCGCTGCGTAGATCCTGGCAGTCTGGGCAAAGAGCGGCTGCTTCAGACGCTCATTCACGATTCCTTCGTATTTCAGGTAATAGAAGCTACACAAGCCCACCATCAGGACGGTCGCGACGCCGACGCCGACCAGAGCAACGCGCAATGCCAGCATTACCCAGGGAAACTTCCCCGAGGGCATCGCGAGTTTGATCTTCAACGCCATCGTCACTCCTTGACTCAGATGCTAGCTTCTAGTTGTTCTTGCCTAACCCCATCGTCGTAGTCTGTCGCCGGGTTTTTCATTCAGCGTCGAAAAGTCAGAAGCTGGAACCCAGCAAATCGTCTTCCTGCACCAGGTTCTTTAGATGCGCAACAATGTCGCTCAACGCCACATCCGCGCTTGTCGCCGTCGCTCGCGTTACCAGCTCGACTTGCCCGGTTGCCGCTTTCTTGCCGACGTTAATCCGGAACGGAATTCCTACCAGATCGGCATCTTTGAATTTGACGCCGGCGCGCTCGTCTCGGTCATCCAGCAGCACATCGAGTCCGGCTGCTTCAAGCTCTGCTGCCAGCTTTTCGCCGGTCTCGCGCAATGCCGCATCGGACACATTCGTTACCGTTACCACCACGGTGAATGGCGCAATCGACGCTGGCAGCCAGAAGCCATTCTGATCGTTCGACTGCTCGATTGCCGCCGTCAGAATGCGTTCGATGCCAATGCCGTAGCTGCCCATAATCGGCATCACTTCCTTGCCGTTCGGGTCCAGCACCCGCGTGCCCATCGACTCGGAATACTTGTAACCGAGTTTGAAGATGTGCCCGACCTCGACTGCCTTGCCGACTACGAGCTTGCCCCTGCACGCATCCACCGGGCACGCCTCGCTCTCATTCACGCTGCGAATGTCCGCGCTGAGCGTCCAGGTGAAATCGCGCCCCGGCGTTACATTGCGCAAGTGATAGTCCAGCTTGTTTGCGCCTGCGACAAGGTTCCTTCGCCCTTCGAGCGACTTGTCCACAATCACCGTCAGCCCGTCGCCCAGCGGCTTGTCATCAGGCTTCAAACCCACTGGTCCCAGAAATCCAGCGGGGCCGTTGAAGTATTTCGTCAGTTCCTCCGTCTGCATGGTGCGCAATTCTGCTGCGCCGATTGCGCCTAGCAGCTTGGTCTCATTCACCTGGTGGTCGCCGCGCAAAAACGCCGCCACTCCATGCCAGGTGTCCGGCTTGCCACCATCTTTTCGCGAAGCCTCGCGCTTCAGCGCCATATACGCCACACACTTGATGTCGCTCGCCGGCGAAATCTTGAAGAACTTCGCCACATCCGCAATTGCGCCCATTCCCGGCGTCAACACAAGGTCCGGATTACCGTCTCCCGTCGGCTCCATCTCCACCACCGGCTCAAGCTGCGATGTCGCCTTCTCCAAATTCGCCGCATACCCGCATACCGGACAGCTCGCGATCAGGTCCTCGCCCGCATCGGTATAGACCATGAACTCCTGGGACTGCGAACCACCCATCGCCCCCGAATCCGCTTCGACCGCGACAAACTTCAGCCCGCACCGCGTGAAGATTTTCCGATACACCGCATCGTGGAGGTCGAAGCTCTTGTCTAACCCCGCCTGATCAAGATCGAACGAATAACTGTCCTTCATCGTGAACTGGCGCACGCGCAGTAATCCCGCCTTTGGCCGAGGCTCATCGCGGTACTTGGTCTGAATCTGGTACCAGATCTGCGGCAGCTGCTTGTAGCTGCGCAGCTCGTTGCGCGCAATCGACGTCATGATCTCTTCGTGCGTCATCCCAAGGCAAAGTTCGGCGCCTTTGCGGTCCTTCAGGCGAAACATGTTGTCGCCCATGCCGGTCCAGCGGCCGCTCTCGACCCACGGTTCTTTGGGGAGAATCCCCGGCAGCAGAAACTCTTGCCCGATCTTGTCCATCTCCTCGCGCACAATGCCGATGATTTTGTTCAGCGACCGCTGCCCGAGAAAAAGGTAGTTGTAAATGCCCGCGCCAAGCTGCCGCATATACCCGGCCCGGAGAAGGAATTTGTGGCTGGCCACTTCGGCATCCGCCGGGGCCTCGCGCAGAGTAGGAATGAAGAGCTTTGACGAACGATGCATAAGAGAGTGTGAGCGTACTTTCCCGTCCGATTTCGTCCGGCGCGAGACACCTTGTGCTCGCCGGATGCGCCACGGACGCAAATCAATCAAAAGAAGCAGATTCCATTCTAAATGTTCAAGGAGTTGCGAGCTGTTGCCTTGCGGTGATCCTACCCTTGCAGGTGGCACTGGCCTCGAAACCGATAGCATCCCGACCCCCTCGCCGTTCTTGCATGACATAAAGCACGGCGGAGGCCGATATCGCGCCACTGATAACAAAGAGCCTATGCGTCCCGCCGACAGATGTGTTGTGTCAGCAGCGACACGCGTGCGGATTTGCTGACACGCTCATGGAGAGGCTCTGGCTCGACTTTTGTCCGAAGCGGCATTCGGAAGAGAGCGAGTTGCTCGGCAGGGTGAGGCTCACTCAAGCCCCTTGTTCTGCCGAGAGGTTCCTCCAGCCCTGTGGCATACTTTCAGCCATGAATATCCACCACATTCCTTGGGAACCGCTGCTGCTTGGAGCAGCGAAGCTTCTCAAGATCTTTGGAATAATTCCTGGCGCAGTTGCCGCCTTCGGCGTGCGCAAGTTCTACCAAAAACGGAGGCAGAATCGGGCAATGGCTGGATGGCCGGCGACCGATGCCACCATCCTGAATGGTCAGGCTCATAAGGAAGGTTCGCGGCGCATCTGGGTTGAACTCACATATAGCTATTACGTAGGCGAATATCATGCGGGCAAGCATATCCACCGTTTCCTCAAGGAGGATGATGCGGATGAGTTCATCCGCCAGGTAAAGGACAAGCGGGTCCAGATTCACTACAACAACTCGGACCCGGAACAGTCCGTCATCCTCGATCGCGATCTTGAGATGGTAGTTCTCCTGACCCCGCAGCTTCTTTGACCGCAGGTAGCTGGCGCCAAGATTCGTATCTCGAAGTAAGCCCTACCTGTCCAGTCCGGCGCTCTTCACAATGATCCGCTCGAAAACCGACCATGGAAGCACTTTGCGCAGCAGAAGCCCGGCCTTCGCGTCCTTGCCCACCACATAGCGCAGCTTGGGACGCGGATTCTCAAGCACCGCCGCGATCGTCTCTGCCACGACCTGTGGATTCGCCCTCTTTTGGTCGCCTGTTATTCGTTTGCGCCAGCCCGCGATCCGTCCCGTATTCGGCGAATCCAAGCTCTGCAAGCCAGCAGAGAGCTTCGCGTTGCGCGTCCAGATGTCGGTTTCAAACGCGCCGGGCTCGACGAGCACCACCTGGATTCCAAGCGGCTTCATTTCGAACCGCAGGGTCTCGGTCCATCCCTCGAGCGCAAACTTCGATGCCGCATAGCTCCCCACGCCCGGATAGGCCATGCGACCCGAGACCGACGAAATCATCACGATGTGCCCGAATCCCTGCCGCCGCAGTTGCGGCAAAAATGCGCGCGTCACCGCCGCTGCACCAAAGAAATTCGTATCGAACTGATCTCGCAATTCCGCGTCGGTCACGTCATCGGCAAATCCCGGAGCCGCGAAGCCCGCGTTATTCACCAATGCGTGGAGCGGCGTCGATCGTCCCGCCAATTCCTTTGCCATCGTCTCGATCTGTAAAGAGTTCGTCACATCGAGCGCGTGGATCTCGATGCGCTCCAAGACGCCAGCCGTCCGCGCCGCATCTTCGAGCAGAATTCTCCGGCTCAAATCGCGCATCGTGGCAATCACGCGCCAACCGCGCCGCGCCAGCGTAACTGAAGTTAGCAGGCCGAAGCCGCTCGATGCGCCGGTAATGAGAGCAACTTTCTCCATAGCCCCTCACAAACAGAAAAACTCAAAAAAAGGAATTGAGATGATTTAGGAGATCAGATGAGATATGGTTCGGGATTATTCCTTTTTCGAACAAAGCTTTGGCCCAGCGGCGAGATAGAGAAGGGAAGTCGGCCGTCATCCACAGCAACATCCACATGAATGTACTCGTCCTTGTTCTCCAACATCTGTACTTCAAACTGAAAGCGCTTACCGTTGCATTCGATTTCGTAGTTTTGCATCTCCGCCAACGCGGTGATGAGTTGCGCGGTGGACATCTCAGACCAACGATTCAACTCTTTATCGAGGACCATCTGCATTTCAGCTCGTCTGTCCATCGATCCGCCACCCGGTCTTTCTGTTCCCTGTTCCCTAGTCCCTGATCCCTGCACTTAAATCAGCTCCACTCCCCACAAATCATGGAGGTGCACCACGCCCTCAACGAGCCCTTCTGCATCGACCACAACCAGCGAAGTAATCTTCCGCTCTTCCAGAATCGCCAGTGCCTTGGCCGCCAATTCTCCCGCCGCAATCGTTCTCGGATGCGCATTCATTGCCTCGCCCGCCGTCTTGCTCAGCGCCGCACCGCCCTCCCGCTCCAGCAACCGTCGCAAATCGCCATCGCTGATTACACCGCGCAGCTTTCCCGACTTCTGCACCGTCGTCATGCCCAGCTTCTTCGAAGACATCTCGAAGATCACATCCGTCATCGGTGTCGTTGGCGTCACCACCGGCACATCGCTGCCCGCATGCATCAGATCGCGCACCTTGGCCAGCTGCTTGCCCAGCTTGCCGCCGGGGTGCAGCTCGGCAAAATCCTCCGCCTTGAAACCCTTGCGCAAACTCACCGCAATCGCCAGCGCATCGCCCAGCGCCAGCATCGCCGTCGTACTTGCAGTCGGGGCAAGATTGAGCCCGCACGCTTCACGTTCCACGCCGCAATCCAGGACCACATCGCTCGCCTGCGCCAGCGTGGATTGCAGATTGCAGCAGAAGCTCACCAGCGCATCGCCCTTGCGTTTCAGCGTCGCGAGGAGCCGTAAAATCTCCTCGGTCTCACCACTCGCTGAGAGAGCAATTACCACATCGCCCGGCATCAGCACGCCCAGGTCGCCATGCACCGCCTCGGCCGGATGCAGAAACAGTGCGGGTGATCCCGTCGAACTCAGCGTCGCCGCAATCTTTTGCGCGATGATACCGCTCTTGCCCATCCCCGTGACCACCACGCGCCCGTTGCTTTCGCCGCACCGCACGACCAAATCTACGGCGTGTTCAAAGGGCTCGGCCATTGTGCCTTCGAGCCGCGCCGCCAGCGCCTCCAGCGCCGCCGCTTCGGTGCGTACCAGCTCCGCCGGTTTCAGGCTATCCTCTTCTTTTTTTCTGGAGGTCATCGGCTTCTGATGGTAAATCACGCCAGCGACAAAGACGCGTTCAAGCGATCCCGGCAAATGTCCCAGGCCAACCCCGCAACAGGATGCCGGAATCGCTGCCTTGTCATTCCAATGTCTCCATGTCGCGTGAGCCCACCGGTCGCAGCGCACTTTTCGTACAATAAACACCAGAGGTCGCATCTCTGTGAAGCGCAATTCCATAGTTCTATCGATCGTTCTTCTGCTGCTGGCCGCCTTTGCATGGGCGGGCTGGGCTAATTGGGAATACCGTAAGCAGGCTGCCGAGAAGCGTCTCGCCTCGGCCGCAAAAGCGGAACTCGTAGCTGATGGCGCTGGCGCCGGGGACATCCCCCATTTTGTCTCGCCGCTCATGAGTCATCCCGCGCCCGATTTCACACTCGAAGACCTCAGCGGTAAAAAAGTCTCGCTCGCGAGCTATCGGGGCAAAGCTGTACTCATCAATTTCTGGGCCACCTGGTGCGGCCCCTGCAAGATTGAAACCCCATGGCTCGTCGAATTGCGCAATCAATATGCGTCGAAGGGATTCGAAATTCTCGGCGTCTCCCTTGACGATCTCGACACCGACGACCAGAAGATGCTCGCCCAAGAGAAACGCGACATCGCGAAGTTCGTCGCTCAGGAGCACATGCAGTACCCGGTGCTGATCGATGGCGGCTCGATCGATAAGCCCTACGGCGGGCTCGACGCGCTGCCCACGTCCTACTTCGTCGATCGCACCGGCAAGGTGGTCGCCACGCAGCTCGGCCTCACGTCGAAGGACGACATTGAAGGCAATATTCACAAGGCGCTCGGAGAATGAGTACTCGGAGCTTTCTAGCGGCTGCGGCGTGCCTGGGCTTGCTCGGCCTCGCGATTACGGTACAAAGCCAAACGCCGCTCGCTGACTCGCACGATCGTTCGATCCTCCACGGTGCCGCGGTTGAATATCTTTTCCCTGAGCAGGTTACCGTGTCCGCGGGCAAGCCCAGTCCCGTCG
>Ga0302325_10005481_pt1 | contig 28817 bp, 35 predicted proteins | sample Palsa_T0_2_FD_201948 | JGI IMG/M metagenome (GOLD analysis project Ga0302325, IMG submission 201948) | Peat permafrost microbial communities from Stordalen Mire near Abisko, Sweden - Palsa_T0_2 | ecosystem: Environmental > Terrestrial > Soil > Palsa > Peat permafrost | place: Sweden: Abisko...
GGCCCCGCGCCTTACGGGAGGGCGGTCGAGCCTTAGCCGGGCCGCAGGCGAATGCGTCGGCCTCGGAGGCCTTGGTAGCTTGTGGATCGGTGACCGAGACGTCGAGTGAGGAGGACCCCGAGTCGCGCGAGGTCCCGGAGGATCCATGAGCGACGCCGACCTGCCGCTCGTCTCGGCCTTGACGCCGGTCTACAACTATGGCCGTTACTTGCCGCGCACGCTGGACAGCGCGCTGGAGCAGGACTACCCGGCCAACCGGTTGGAGATCGTGATCGTGGACGACGGCTCCACGGACGAGACGCCGGACGTCATCGCTGAGTATCAGGCCAAGCACCCGGGCCGCATCCGCGCGTTCCACCAGGAGAACCAGGGCTTCATCGCGGCGACCAATGCGACGTTCCGCGAGGCGCGCGGCGAGCTGTGGGCGTTCCTGGACTCGGACGACGTCTGGCCGCGCGAAAAGACCCGCGAGCAGGTCAGGATCATGCGCCGGCGGCCCGAGGTGGGCGTCGTCTACAGCGACACGCAGCTGATCGACCCCTATGGCAAGGTGCTCGAGTCCTCGGTCTGGGAGCTGTACAAGCAAAAGCCGATCGTCGGCGGTGGCGGCGACGCGGTATACAAGATGTGCAGCGAGCAGACCGGCAACCCGGCACTCAACTCCAGCATCATGCTCCGCGCAAAGCTGGCCGAGCGCTTCGCGCCGATCCCGGACGGCGTTCCGTACGTCGACTGGTGGGTAGTGGCGCGGCTCGCACAGGTGTCGGAGCTCGCGACCAGCGCGTCGCTCGTCGGCTACCGCACGCACGGCGCGAACATCACGCTCGGCGCCACCGGCCGGCGCGCGGTGCGTGAGGTGCTCAAGACTGTGGAGATGCGCCGGCAGCTGCTGCTGCGCGGCGCCGCCGAGGATCTCACCACCGAGCAGCTGCTCAAGATCTGGCGCGTGTTCGAGGAGGGGGCGATCCTCGCGGCGCGGATCGCTAACACGGTCTTCCTGCCCGTCGCGCAGGCGACCGGAGCAGAGGTGGAGAAGGGCCGGGCATACGCCGCCGAGGCCGAGGCCGACACGCGCGCCGGCCGCTACGGCGACGCCCTGCGCAACCGCGTGATGGCGGTCGTGGCCAACCCCCAGGACGCGGACTCGCGCGAGTGGATCACCGACCTCGGCTTCGCACTGCAGGAGGTCGAAATCGAGGACCCGCTGGCCGAGACGCGCGGGTCGATCGTCGTCGCGTTCCTCGAGGAGCTAGAGAAGGAGCCACAGCTGCTCGCCGCCTACGCCGAGGCCGTCGGCGAGGACGACGACATCACGCTGGCAGTCGATGCCGCCGGGGTCGAGGAGGGCGTCGCGCTCGTGCGCATCCAGCACGTGCTGCGCAACGCGGGCCTGGACCCGACCACGGTGCCGGACGTCGTACTCGTCGCCATGGACGCCGCGAACGCCAAGAGCCAGGCGAAGGCGATCAAAGTCGAGCTGGAGCGCCGCGCCGACGCGCTGTTGACGCGGCGGCCCGCCCGCCTCGGCGTGCAGGCCTACGACGCGGAGCGCCTGGGCGAGCTGAAGGCAGACCTCTCGAAAAGCCACCGCGCCTAGTGCTTGGCGGCGGCGTCGCGGTGGAACACCGATCGCGTGGCTGCGACGACCGCGCCGCGGTTCCAGCGGTCGATGTTCTCGCCCAGCGCGCGGACCTCCGCGCGCAGGCTGAAGTAGTTGACGTGGTGGCAGAAGATGGTGGTGTCGACCACGTAGGTTGCGCGCCCGCCGTAGACCGCCTCCGCGAACAGGACCTCGTCGACGCCCGTTCCCTCACCCATCATCGTGAGGTAGTCGTCGGAGCGGAACGCCATTACCGTGCAGGAGATGCCGCGGCGCTCGTCGATGTCGCTGACGTCCATCAGGCCCTCGGGGCCCCAGTGCTCGCGGCCCAGGCGGCAGACCGAGCCGTGCTCCTCGCAGAGCTTGACGAGCTCGCGAGGGTCGGCCGAGTACAGCGCGCGCATCGCGCGCAGCTTGGTGTCCTCGCCAGTGACGGGGTGCGGGCGGTGCCACAGCCACGGGTGGCTCGGCGCGAGCTCGGCGAGCTCCGGGTCCAAGTGCTTCAGGAAGAAGCGCGAGGTGAAGTTGTTGACCGTGACGGCCGGGACCTTCAGCTCCATCGGGCCCAGCTCCCAGTCCTCGCGGCGCGAGACCAGCAGGACATCCTCGTCGAGCTTGAGGATCGTCTCGCCCGGCCACATCGCGCAGACATCCTTGAACGCCTCATGAGCGTAGGGAATCGTGTCCTCGCCGTGCGACAGGTCGTGGCTGCGGCCCGTTGTGACGTTCCAGCGGCGGGCGGCGCGCTCGACGGCCTGGGTGCGCTCCGGCAGGTTGCCGTTGTTGATGACCAGGATGTCCTCGGTCGGCAGCCAGCGCGTCAGTGCGTCCAGGCAGAGGTCCAGGTGATGGGCTTCGAGGCAGGCGAGAACGACGGCTTTCATGTGGCCCGGTCTTCGGCAGGAACGCTCGCTTCTTGATCGTTTGGAACGGAAGCGAGGATGGCCTCGGTCACCCGGCGCCATGAAAGGGCGCGAGCCGCCGAGACTTGCCCGTCGTCGAGGCGACCCGCCTTGATGGCGCGCAGGACCGCCTCGGCGAACTCCTCGTTGTCGCTGGTCGTCTCCACGAAGTCCTTCAGTGCGGGTGGAAACGGGGCATGTTGCACGACGCTGCGCAGCCGAGCAGCGGCATAGTTGTAGAGCTTGTGCGGTTCCATCGACCGCGTGAACGTCTCATCGGTGTGGGGGACGATCCCTACATCGCAGTGCAGCAGATACGACGGTGTCTCTCGAGGAGAGCGCACACCAAGGAAATGCACCGCCTCCTCGGCGTTTACGATCTCGAGCAGGTCAGGCTGCGGAGCGATTCCGATCAGGACAACTTGCACGCCCGCGCGCGCCAGCGCGCGAACCGCGCCTGCGTCGAAGCGCATCGACATCGCTCCGACGTACACAGCGCGCGGATGCGGGATGCCCGCCAGATCTGCGGGCTCCTCGCGTGCGTCGATCTGCAGGTCATGCCAGGCCTCATCACACCCGTGGCCGACGTATACGGCGTCCGGAAGATCGTCGATCGATCCCAGCGACAAGCCACACACGCGGTCTGAGGCAGCGATCAGCCTAGTCCGTACGTGCTCGAGCAGCGCGGCACGCGCAGCCAGCGCGCTCCACTCGGCGAGTCTGTCGTGGGTCACCAGCACCGCAGTGCTGCACAGCGGGGAGAACTCGTAGTGGATCCACCAGTTGGCCTCGGAGACACCGAAGTTCAGCAGTAGCGGCTGCGTCAAGCCGGCCGCGGCTAGGACCATCTCGGCGATCTCGTGCCGGCCGCTCGGCGGCGTGCCGGCGCCGGAGAAGACGTGCAGCGAGCGGTCGACACGGTGGTTGAGCTCAGCGTCGGCGCCCTCGCGTGGCCGAAACGGTTCGATGTAGGCCACGCTCCCCGCCAGGTCGGTCGCGGCAAGCACATGCGCGATCGACTCGGCGGCGCGACCGACCTCGCCGTAGTCGTTCTGAAGCCAGCCGACGATGACATCGGGTGGGCTGATCGTCCGTGGGGCCGCTGCGCCGGCAGGCACGTCCGCGAGTCTAGACGCAGGTCGCGCGAGCCCCAGGGCTCAAATCCCCCGTGCACCTGCCGACCACATGGCTGTGACATCGATCGCCACCGCTCAGCGTCCGAGCCCCGCCCCTTATGACGTACTCGTCGTCGGCGCGGGCTTCGCGGGCGCCGTGTCTGCACGCCTGCTGGCCGAGGACTGCGGTTTGCGCGTGCGCGTCATCGACCGCCGCCCGCACATCGGTGGCAACGCGCACGACTACGTCGACGAGCACGGCGTGCTTTGTCACAGCTACGGCCCACACATATTCCATACGAATTCCGAGCGCGTATGGACGTTCTTGTCTCGCTTCACGGAGTGGCGTCCCTACGAGCACCGTGCGGTCGCCGAGGTCGATGGCCGGTTTGTGCCGATGCCGATCAACCGCGCGACCGTCAACGCGCTGCATGGCCTCAGCCTCACCGAGAGCGAAGTCGCTGACCATCTGAAGGCGCTCGCCGAGCCGCGCGACGCGATCCACACCTCCGAGGACGCAGTCGTCTCAAAGGTGGGCCGAGACCTGTACGAACGGCTGTTCCGCGGCTACACCCGTAAGCAGTGGGACCTCGATCCTGCGCAACTTCACGCCTCGGTATGCGCTCGCATCCCGGTGCGCACCAATGACGATGATCGCTACTTCGTCGACACCTACCAAGCGATGCCACGAGACGGCTACACAGCGATGTTCACAGCGATGCTCGACCACCCTGGCATCGACGTCCAGCTCGGCGTCGATCATGGGGACGTCCCCGAGCGCCTGCATCCCGAGCGGCTGGTGTGGACGGGCTCGATTGACGCGTTCTTCAGCCACCGGCTCGGGCGGCTGCCGTATCGGAGCCTACGGTTCGAGCTCGAGACGCGCCGAACTCCGGGCGGACGCCTGGTGCAGCCGACCGGCACAGTGAACTATCCGCACGAGCGGATTCCCTACACCCGCGTGACGGAGTTTCGGCATCTGACCGGGCAGTCCGCGGAGACCAGCACGCTCGCCTACGAGTATCCGTCGGCCGAGGGCGACCCCTACTATCCGATCCCGCGACCAGAGAATCGGGAGCTTTATCACCGCTACGAGGCTCTCGCCAATTCTCGGCCCGACGTTCTGTTCGTTGGCCGGCTGGCCAGGTACCAGTACCTGAACATGGATCAGGTAGTAGCCGCTGCACTCGTTGCGGTCGAGCGCTGGCCGGCCGTCAGCCGCGCACTCGCGACCGCCGCCTGACTCGCGTTCGCTGTCGGGACGCCGAGCGCGACCAGTGCCCGGCGGCCCACCCGATCACCGTTTGCAAACGCCATCAGAGCGCCCGAGGCCGCCGCGAGGCCGACGTCGTCTGGCCGGCGTGCGTCGAGGACTACCGCTTTCCCGCAGGGCACGTGCGCCGGGGTAGGGGGCCGGGGACTGGTGCGCATGCCCAGGCGACGGGCATGCCGGCGCACCATGTGCGAGTGTGACACAAGTGTGACCATGTCAGGCCGAAGGATCTCCTCAGCACCCGCCAGCGATTCCGCGAAGACAGTTACTCCTCCCTGACCGGGGCCTTCGAGAGCACGGGCCGCGACGGCCCAAACCTCGTCCCGCAGAGGATCACTGTCGGGGAAGGTCGGACACCCGGCGCGCCGCTGATACTCGCAAGCCGCGATGAGCATGGCGGGGAACTCTTCGATCGACGGCCACGCGTCCAGGCTCGAGGCGGGAACGAGCGACACTGCTGGTAGGTCAGCTTCGGTTCTACCCTCGGCCGCCAGCGACTCGAACGCTGCCGATCCAGCCTCGGCCAGGTCTCCCCGAACGAAGACATGAAGGGCCTCGAGCAGATAGGCGTAGGCAGCGGCAACCGCGAGGGCACTGACAAGCGCATCGTGGCCATCTGGCCAGCGCAACATCCAACCATCGTGCAAGCGCGTCAATGGAGCCACTCTCCCCAATGATCGTCTCGTTCTTCGGACTCTGTAGCTGTGAGGAGAAGTCGAGCTTGACTACCTCACGAATCCCGGCTTCCTGCCGATAGTCACGAAGAGATGATCGACTCGGTTCTAACGAAAGTGGACGAGGCGCGCGACGACGGGCAGGTGGCAATTGGACGACACTCGTACTACCACGGGAATCCGTTCATCCTCCACCCGGCCGGCCGCATCGAGGTGGGCAGCTTTTGCAGCATCGCCCTCGAGGTGCGGCTCTTGAGCGGGGGGGAGCATGCGCTTGACCTGCCAAGCACGTATCCGTTGCGCACTTTTCTGACTCGGGCAGGAGGCGGCGATTGGGACTGCTGCCCGAAAGGACCGATTCGTATCGGCAGCGACGTCTGGATCGGCCACGGGAGTCTCGTCATCAGCGGTGTGACGATCGGCCACGGGGCGGTGATCGGCGCCGGCGCGGTGGTGACGAAGGACGTCGCACCGTACGCGATCGTCGGGGGCAACCCCGCTCGCGTGATCGGGCATCGCTTCGACGAGCCGACGATCGCTCGCATGCTGGCGCTGAAGTGGTGGGACTGGCCGGACGAGCGGTTGGTCTCGCTCGATGCCTACTTCTACGGCGACGTTGCAGTGTTCTTGGAAGTCGCGGAGGCGCTAGCCCAAGGAAGCGACCGACGCACCCCGGCAGCAGCAGCGCTCACTTGTGTGTAACTGCTGAGCGCAGGCCGGGATGCTTGGCGAAGAAGCGCTGACGGTCGGCGGCGACCTGCACACGCACCCAGGCGCTCAGCTCCGCGTCCTCGCTGGCCACGGTCTGCGAGAGCCCGTGACGGATCCGTGACTCGCGCACCAGCACCGGCGGGCGACCAGCCCGGCGCAGCGCCAGCAGCAGGTCGGTGTCCTGGTACCAGACCACCAGCGTCGGGTCGAAGAACGTCCCAGGGGCGTGGCCGAACTCACCGATCGCGTCCGCGCTGATCGCAAAGCACCAGGCCGCGAAGTCGTCTCGCATCGGCCCCTCGACGGTGAGCGGAAAGGCGACCGGGGCGCCTGCGTCGAGCGCGGCACGCAGAGGCGCCCACCACCCGGCCAGCGGCTCGACGTCGTCATTCATCACCACTACGTATGGCGTCCGGGCGGCGCGCAGTCCCGCGTTCACAGGGTCCGCGAACCCCTGGGGCGGCGCACCGTTGTCGACGATCACGATCTCGTGCGCGATCTCGGTGTTGGACTGAACCGCCTTCAAGCACGCGCGCACCCGGTCGCAGGTCGCGTCCAGAGTTGGGATCACGATCGTCAGTTCCGGCTTCTCGCCCGGGGCGCGCCGCGCGCCGCCGGTCCGTGAGCCTGGGGGCCGGATGCGACTGTCGGAGCACTGCTCCAACCTCATGCCCAGCGTGGCCAGCGAGAGCGCGAGCTCGCCGAAGAACAGTTGCTCGGGCGGATCACCTGGGGCGCCCCGGCTGAGATCCTGTGCCCGCAGCGCCACCGACCATGCGGCCAGGGGAGTCATGTGCAGGTCGCCTTCGGTGGCGCTGGCCGCGAGCCCCACGGCGGGGTCGTCCAATGCGGCCACCAATGGCGCAAGCCAGCCACTCGCAGGTGTCGAGGAGCCGCGAACGAACACCAGGATGTCGCCGCGGGCCCGCTGCGCACCGAGGCGGGCGGCGGCCGCGAATCCGAGCCGGCGCGAGCTTCGGACCACCTCGACATCCCCGTCGAGACGGGACAGCAGACTGTCCAGGCCAACCGAAGCGTCATCCACGACGATCACCTCGTGGCCAGGATGCTCGCACTGGGCGGCGAGGCCCTCAAAACAGCGCAGCGCCTGCGTCGGGATACCGGTGAGCGGCACGACGATCGATGCGCGCGGCGAGCCAGCTGACATTGTCTGGTTGATCGGCAGGCCCGCGCACGGCTTAAGTGTTGAGCCCGTTAAACACGCGGAGACGGGCTACCCGCCGGCAGCCCGTCTCCGCATCCGTTCCCTCGAAGGACCGGGCCCTATATATAGCCCCGCAGAGGCGAGTCGGGATGGTTAGTGCGGGACGGGTTGTTCTCGGCGGTTGGCAGCCGTGCTGCCGCGGACGAGCTTGGTTGCCTGGGAGCTCGTCGCGCCCTAGCGGCGCGGCCCAGCCAGGCGAAGAATGTGAGTGCTGCTCTCTCGGGACATGCTCATCTCCTTGATGGCCGGTGGTTTCCTGTCCCGACCGACTCCATGTCGGCCTTGTAAACGAAGTAATCGCCCGAAGCGACGTGCACTTGAGGCAGCGTCCAGCGGACCTGGACGCGGTCGCTCATACGGTGAGATCGATGTGAGGACCTTGACCCTCGTCGTCCTGCACCTGATGACGCTCAGACTCTGCCCTGCGCCGGCGTTCCTCGGCAGCGCGCCGCTCCTGTTCGGCGCTCCGCTCGCGACGCTTGTCGCGGTCGATGCGATCGGCCGGCGGCGTCGCGGTCACCGGCGGAATATTGGGTACCGCCGGAAGGATGGGATGGATCGGATCCATTGCTCACGGGCGGTCGCGACGCGGGGTGCCTTTACCCTCGGTGGTGCGGGCCGGCTCTAGACGCTCGGACCTGCTGCGCTCGACGGCGACGCGCATTTCCGCCAGCACGAGGTGCCTGCACACGGTCACGCTGCACGCCCACGCGAGCATGTATCCGGCCGCTCCGGCCGCAAGCGCGCGGATACCGACGTCATACGTCGGAACCCCGGCGCGCATCGAGAGGTAGGCGGCGATCGCGAAGCCACCGAGTCCACCCCAGCCCCTCGCCCGCCGGACATAGCCGCCGGCGCGCGGGTGGCCCGCGACACTGGGTCCCGCGGCGCTACCGCCGGCGGCCTTCTTGCCCTTGGGCTTCTTGTCGGTGGCCTTGGCGCCTTTCTTGTCCTTGGCAGCTTTCTTGTCCTTGGGCGGCTTCTTCTCCTTGGCCGGCTTCTCGTCGGCCGGCTTGGCGGACTTGCCCTTGGCCGGCTTCACCTCCTCTTCCACCGGCTCGCCCTTGCCCGGTGCGTCCTGATCGACCGTCTCATCGTCGCTCATCGGGTGCCTCTGGCTCGGCGTGCGTCGCCGGGGGTGCAGGCTCGCTCGGCCCGCTGCCGGTCAAACAGGAAGCGCACCAGCCGCTCCTCCTCGTGCCTGGGGATCTGCTCGAACGCGATCGCGCGGCGGCCACCGCCGTCGGAGCGAACGACGCGCGCTCGCCCCTCGATCGGCGTCTCGTCAGCGCCGATGTGCAGGCGAAACCGGATCTGGTCACCGGGCTCGAGCGCCTCCGGCCCGGTCATCAGCATGCCTCCGCCGCTGATGTCGACCGAGTACGCGTCGAGCACGCCGGTATCGCTCGCCACCTCGACCCTCCGGGGCGTGCACACGCGGAAGAACTGCCGTCGCTGGACCACCTCGATCACGTCGAAGACATGAAACCGAACGAGGTCATCCTGCTCGAGCTCTGCCTCGCCCCGCAAGCGCGCGATCCCGTGTGAGCAGGAGCACTCCAGCACCATCCGCACGGTGGCACCGGCGTCGAGCGTGTCACGGGACCCGAGCATCAGGACGAGCAGGACCACGTCACCGTCGCGGTGGGCCACACGCACCGATAGCCGCTCCCCGATCGCAGTCGTGAGCTCGCCGCGGTCACCATCGGCGAACAGGCCGGCAAGCTCGTCCCTTGGCTTGGCGTGGCTTCTCATGGCAGCAGCCTTCTGGCGAGCATGAACGGATCTGCGACAGACAGCGCGCGATCGAGCTCGAGCCCGTCGTGCACGTACGCAACCGGGGTGCCGCTGTCGCGGGACAGCTCGACCGCGACACCGAGGTGGTCTGTCTCGTCGGCGTGGGTGATCACGATCCCGGTCGGCGCCAGCGGCGCGAAGCCGCTGATCAGGTCCGTGCCCGCACGAGCGCTGAGCGTGGCGGGCACGGCGATCAACACCGCGTCCAGCGCAAGCGCCCCGAGCTCCCGCGCGAGCGAGGCCATGCCGACCGCCTCACCTGGCCGTGCCGCCGCGGTGTCGATCACGACGAGTCCGTGCGCGCGACCCTCGGTCACCGCGGCAGCGGCAGCGGCAGCATCAGCGGCAGCAATGACGCGCACGTCGTAGTCGCGGAGCAGCTCCATGATCTCCGACCCGGCATCGCCACCGCCAAGTGCCACGACGGTCACGGGCAGCGTGCTGCCACGGCCATAAGCGGACGCGAGCGCAGCCGCCGAGCGCGTCTTGCCGGCGCCGCCGGCGCCGACGATGGCCACTGCGGCGCCGGTCGCCGGCAGCGGCTCGGGCACGGGCAGGCCGGCGGCGATGCTCGCAACCGCCGCCTCGCGCAGGTTGCCGTCGGCGAATGGCTTGCGATGCGCAGCTCCGAACGCGATCAGCTGCTGCGCCCAGGTGTTGCTGATGCCGCGTTCAGTGAGCTCACGCAGGCCCGACGCAACCACGCCCTCGTCGACCTGCTTGGTCGCTGTCGCCACGTGCGACGCGCTCGAGGCGCCGCGGATCGGCTCGGCCGCAGCGGGCGTGTCCTCCGTCTCGTTCGTCCTGGCGTGCGCGAGCTGGTTCGCGAACGAGTGGGCCCGGAACGCGGGCTGGGTCGGGGCGTCGCGCACGACGGGATCAGGCTCGTCGTTCACCGGGCGGGGCTCGGCCGCCGGCGCGGGAGCCGGCGTCGGGGCCGGGGACGGCGCCGGGGCATGGGCCACGACCGGGGCCGGAACCGGGACCCGGGCCGGAACCGGGACCCGGGTCGGAACCGGGGCCTGGGTCGGGGCATGGGCTGCGGCACGGGGGGCATCCCAGCCCTCCGTGTGGGGCGTGTAGTCATCGTCGTCATCGTCGTCGTAGAGGTCGACGGGGGCAGTGCCGGCCCTGGCGTCGATCTCTACGCACCGCTGCGCGAAGAATCCGCTGACGCCGCCCGTCAACCCTTCGCGCTGGCGGAGGATGATGGCGTCTGGTCCGAGCTCCTCGCGGATCTGGGGGATGATGTCCTCCAGCCGCCGGGCACGGTAGGTACGCACGCCTTCTGGCTTGCGTTCGCGGCCCCTCGAGGGGGCCGGGGGTGGGCTCATCTGAAGCATGCTCACGCGCTAATCACTCCTATCGTCTCGACGCTGATACCGGGCGAGATCTCGTTGTAGGAACAGACCGGAAGCTGGGGTACGGAGTGCTCGGCCAAGCGCCGGAGGTGACGGCGCACGCGGGCTGAGCACAACAGAACGGGCCGGGAGCCGCCGCGCGCGGCGGCCTGCTCGGACTGACTCTTGAGGGCGCCGAGAACCGCCTGCGCGCGCGCGGGCTCCATCGCGAGGTACTCGCCGTCGGTCGTCTGCGTGATCGAGCTCGCGACCTCCTGCTCGATCGCCGGATCGAGCGTCAGCGCCCGCAGCGTCTGGTCGGCGCCCAGGTGCGCCGCCGTGATCGCTCGACCCAGCGCCTGGCGCGCGTACTCCGCCAGCAGGCTGGGGTCGCGCGTCACACGCGCCTTGTCTCCGACCGCTTCGACGATCGCGCCGAGATCGCGGATCGAGACACCCTCGCCCAACAGCGCCTGGAGCACGCGCTGGATCTCGCCGAGCGACAGCACGTCGGGCACCACCTCGGTCACCACCGCCTCGTTGGTCTCCTTGAGCTGATCGAGCAGCGCTCTCACGTCCTGGCGGGTGAGCAGCTGGGCGGCGTGAGTGCGGATCGTCTCCGTCAGGTGCGTGACGATCACGGACTCGCCGTCGACGACGGTGTAGCCCATCGCCTCGGCCTCGGCCTGCTTGTCGTCCTCAACCCAGATCGCCGGCAGTCCGAATGCGGGCTCGGTAGTTGGGATCCCGGGAACGGTGCCGATGACATCGCCCGGATCCATCGCCAGCTTGTGACCGGCCATGATCCGTCCCCGCGCGACCGCCGAGCCGCGGACCTTCAGCACGTACTCGTGCGAGCTGAGGTCGACCTCGTCGTGGATCCGGACCGGCGGTATCACCATCCCAAGCTCGCCGGCGATCTGGCGGCGGATCATCGACACGCGCCGCACGAGCGTGCCACCCGAGCGGCGATCCACCAGCGGCACCAGGCCGAAGCCGATGCCGAGCTCGAGCGGATCGATTGGGAGCTCCTTCAGCACGATGTCGCGTGTGGCGGCGTTGGTGTCCGGCTCGGGCGCCGGCAAGGCAGCGGTCGCGGCTGCCGCGGCGAGATCCTCCGGCATGCCGTTGCGCACCGCCCAGCCGATCGCGGCGAAGATGCCCCCGATCAGCAGGAACGGCAGCTTCGGCAGCCCTGGCACGAGCGCGAACGCGAGGATCATGCCCCCCGCGACGAGCGGCGCCTTACGCTGTCGCAGGATCTGGTTGGCGATCTCTGAGCCGAGGTCTCGCTCGGAGGCCGAGCGGGTGACGATGATGCCCGTCGCCACCGAGATCAGCAGTGCGGGTATCTGGGCTGCGATCCCGTCACCGACGGTCAGCGTCGAGTAGGTGTGGGTGGCGGTGCCGAACGACAGCCCGTGCTGGACCATCCCGACGACGATCCCGCCGATCAGGTTGATCGCGGTGATCAGCACGGCCGCCATCGCGTCGCCCTTGACGAACTTCGCCGCGCCGTCCATCGCCCCGTAGAAGTCGGCTTCCCTGCCGATCTCCGAGCGACGTGCGCGCGCCTGGTCGTCGGTGATCAGCCCGGCGTTGAGATCGGCGTCGATCGCCATCTGCTTGCCCGGCATCGCGTCAAGCGTGAAGCGAGCCCCGACCTCCGCCACCCGGCCGGCGCCGTTGGTGACGACGACGAACTGGATCACGACGAGGATCAGGAAGATCACCAGGCCGATCACGACATCGCCGCCGACGACGAAGTTGCCGAACGCCTTGACGACGCCGCCGGCGTCGCCCTTGCTGAGGATCAGCCTGGTCACCGAGACGTTGATCGCGAGACGGAACATCGTCGTCAGCAGGAGCAGGCTCGGGAAGGAGGAGAAGTCCAGCGACTTCTTCAGGTACATGGTCGCCACGACGATCGCGAGCGCGCCGGCGATGTTCATCGTGATCAACAGATCGAGCAGCGGCGAGGGCAGCGGCACGATCAGCATCGCCACCACCATCACGACCGCGACCGCCGCCAGCAGGTCGGTGTGATTCAGCAGCCGGCGGATCGTGTCCCCGTTCACAACGCCGCCTTCCGCCTGCCCGCTATCCGGTACACGAACGCCAGCACCTGCGCCACCGCTGCGTACATCTCGGCGGGGATCATCTGGCCGATCTCCACCGTGCGGTGGAGCTCACGCGCCAGCGGCGGGTCGGGAATGATCGGCACGTCGTTCTCCTCTGCGATGCGCCGGATCTGAGCCGCGACGAGGTCCTGCCCCTTGGCGACCACGACCGGGGCCGGGAGGGTGCCGTCGTACCTGAGGGCGACGGCGAAATGGGTCGGGTTGGTGACGACCACGTCCGCCTGCGGGACGGCCGCCATCATGCGGGCGCGCGAGGCCTGAAGCTGGCGGCGCCGGAGCGCGGCTTTCACCTCGGGTGGCAACTGCTGCTGCTTGGTCTCGTCTTTCACCTCTTGCTTGCTCATCTTCAGCATCTTCTGGTGGCGGCGGCGCTGCCAGATGACGTCGACGATCCCGATCAGCAGGTAAGCGATCGCGGCGCGCTCCGCCATGCTGAGCGCACTCTGACCCAGCAGCTTTCCGAGCGCGCCCGGGGTCGTCCCTACGCTTGCGCCCACATTGGTGATCTGCGGGATCAGCGTCATCGCCGCCACCACGCCGACGACGGCCACCTTGGCCAGCGCCTTGCCGGTCTCGAACGCGATGCGACTGCTGAAGATGTTCTTGAACCCTGCCACCGGGTTGATCCGCTTCACATCGGGCTTGAGCCCGTGCAGCGAGGGACGGAAGCCGATCTGAGCCACGTTCGCCAGCAAGGCGGCCACGAGACACACGCCGGCAATCGGCGCGACGGTCGCCAGCAGCGTGTCGAGCAGGGCGTGGTAGAGGCCGCTGAGCCCCGCCGCCGTCATAACCGCCCCGGCATGCGGGATGTCTTGGAAGGCGTTCCGCATGTAATCGGCCGTCGCGCCCACGACCTTGGGACCAAGGAACGAGATCATGATCAGCCCCGCGATCAGCACGATCGCGCCGTTGAGGTCGGTGCTCTTGGCGACCTGCCCCTTCTGACGGACCTCGCGTCGCTTCTTGGGCGTTGCCTTCTCGGTCTTGTCGTCGCGTGCCATAGCTAGCGGGCTAGGCGATCTGGAGCGCGTGCAGCGCCGTGCCGACCGAGGTCTCGATGTTGTCCGTCATCCAGCCGCCGAGGAACGGCAGGGTCGCGCTCACCACGAGCAGCGACACGCCGACCTTGAGCGGGAAGCCGACCGCGAACACGTTCAACTGGGGGACTACGCGCGACACCATGCCGAAGGCGACGTCCGCGACCAGCAGCGCGAGCATCACCGGCGCCACGATCTCGAGCGCCGAGGTGAAGATCGTGCCGAAGATCTGCTCCGCACCGGCTACGAGCGAATCGATCCGTGGTCCGCGAGTGAGTGGGACCAGCTTGAACGTCGCCGCCAGGCCGCGGAGCGTCCAGGCGTCACCGCCGATCGCGATGAACAGCATCACGCCGACGAGGCCGTAGAGCTCGGTCAGCACGCCCCCCTGATTTCCGTTCACGGGGTCGACGATGCTGCCGAACGAGAAGCCGGCCAAGGAGTCGGCGAAGGCGCCCGCCGTCTCGACGGCCGCCAGCAGCACGCCGACCGAGAACGCAAGCCCGAAGCCGACGAGCAGTCCCTCGATCATCAGTCCTCCGACCTGCAGCGGCTGGCTGGGGATGTGCTGACCGCGACTGGCAATACCGGTCAGGCCGATCGCCAGCGCGACGGCGATGATCCCGCGTACCTGCGGGGGCACCATCTGCGAGGAGAACAGTGGGGCGACCACGAACAGCGGGCTGATGCGCGCAAGCACGAGAAAGAACCCGACGACGTGATCGGAGCCCAGCTGGCTCACGAGCTGGCTGAGCGTGGCCTGAGTCATTGGCCGATCAGCTGCGGAATCGAGAGGTAGAGGTTCTGCGCGTAGGTGATCAACTGGTCGAGCATCCACGGACCGAGGACCACGATCAGCAGCGCCAGGCCGACGATCTTCGGGATGAACGAGAGGCTCTGCTCCTGGATCTGCGTGACCGCCTGGAAGAGGCTGACAACGAGCCCGACGACCAAGCCGACGAGCAGCATCGGGCCGGCCACCTCGAGCGCGAGGGTCATTGCCTGGGTGGCGAGATTGACAACCGTGTCCTGGCTCATGGCGCTCAGTGGAAGCTCGCCACCAGCGAGCGCGTGACAAGGTCCCAGCCGTCGACCAGCACGAACAGCAGGATCTTGAACGGGAGCGAGATGAAGGTTGGAGGCAACATGATCATCCCCATGCTCATCAGCGTCGAGGAGACGATCAGGTCGATGATCAAGAACGGCAGGAAGATCAAGAAGCCGATCTCGAATGCTGTCTTCAGCTCGCTCATGATGAACGCCGGGATCAGAACGTATGTCGGGACCTGAGCGCGAGTGTTGGGCGTCGAATGGTGGGAGAGGCTCATGAACAGCGACAGGTCCTCCCCGCTGGTCTGAGCGAACATGAACTCGCGTAGCGGTTCCTGTGCACGTGAGAGCGCCGTCCCGGTCGAGATCTGGTGGTGCTCCAGTGGGTCCCAAGCATCGGTCTTGATCGCGCTGATCGTCGGCTGCATCACGAACAGCGTCAGGAACAGGGCGATGCCGACGAGCACCTGATTAGGGGGGGTGGTGGTCGTGCCCATCGCGCTGCGGATGAAGCCGAGCACGATCAGGATTCGGGCGAAGCCGGTGACAGTGAACAGCAGCGCCGGGATCAGCGACAGACCACCGACGAGAAGCAGGATCTGGACGGCGTTGCTCGTATCGATCTTCATACGCGCTCGGTCATCCGTCGAATTGCGTCGATCGCGCGACCGAGCGGCGGCGGCGGGCCGCTCGGCTCGTCTCCCTGATCGGGATCGAGCTCGAGGCCGTGGGTCAGCGCCTCCTTCTCGGTGTAGGTGCGGATCGTCGTCACGCCGTGCTCGGCGACCCCGAGCAGATGCAGCTCGCGACCGACGCGCACAAGCGCCAGCGACCGACCGGTGCCGAGCGGCATCGTTGCCACTGCACTGAGTCCGTTACCGCTGGCTCGGTTCTTGCCCCCCTGGCGCTGGCGCAGCAGCCATGAGATGCCGTAGATCACGGCGATCACGATGAACAGCCCGACGATCGTGCGGATCAGGCTCGAGCCTGCGCCTCCACTGGGTTGAACGGCGCCCGTCCCTCTGCCGAGGTGCAGGGGGGTGCGCTCGCCGAGGCTCGCCGGGGTGCTCTCGGCACCGCTGGCCGCGAGCGCGGCAACGGTATGCGAGAGCGTCAGGGCAGCAGTCAGCGCGACGCCACGGATCAGGGTCAGCGACTTCATCGAGGGGACGACTCCGAGGGAGAGTCGTCCCGGTAATCGGCGGGGGGAGCGAGGTCTTTAGGTGCCCCGTAGCCGATCGCTCAGGACAGCGCCTTGCTGACTGCCTCGAGCACGCGTGCGGGCTGAAACGGCTTGACTACGAAGTCTTTGGCGCCCAGCTTGATCGACTGGAGCACCTTGCTCTCCTGGCCGAGCGCGGAGCACATCACCACGCGCGCCGCGGGGTCGATCGCCATGATCTCGGCCAGCGCTGTGAGGCCGTCCTTCTCAGGCATCGTGATGTCGAGCGTGGTCAGCTCGGGGCGCAGCTGCTGGTAAGACGCGACGGCTTCGGCGCCGTTGCCGGCCTCACCGACGACCTGGTGGCCTCCGGAGGCGAGCGCGTCGCTCAGCACCTTGCGCATGAACGCGGCGTCGTCGACTATGAGTACACGGGCCATCAGTTAGATCCTCTCATTTGGTTTCAAGGGCAACGGCTCCGACGCCCTGCGGCTTTGCCGAGGCCGTGCCTGCGACCGTCTCGAGGCGGATCGCCCACTCACCGTCATCGGTGACGAGGAGACGACCCTGCCCGAACCGCAGGCCGTTGACGTACAGATCGACCGAGGCGTCCGACGCCCGGTCGAGGTCGACCACGGCGCCGAGCGGTAGCTCGAGCGCCTGGCCCAAGGGCATGCGGGTGCGACCGAGCTCGGCCCACACCCGAAGGTTGATGTCGCTGAGCGCGTCCCGCAGCGAGATGCTGCCCGCGTTCCGATCGGCGCTCTGACCCCAGCCGTCGCCGGCTTGTGCCCCGTCTGCGGGATTCGTTTGCTCCATTCTCAGCTCGTCGATCGCGCGCGCCATCCGCACCACGAACGCGCTCGGCACGAGCTGGATCAGACGACACGCCTCACCGGTTATCACGAACGTCGTCGAGGTCGAGTGCGGCGCTGTGCCATAGATCTCGACCGCCGAGCCCGGATCGTCGAGGACGCGCGTCTCCGGCGGGGAGATCTCCACCTCCTGCCCGAGCACCACGCTGGTCGCGCCGGCGGCGGCAGCCATCATCTGGTTCGCGGCTTCACCGATCGCCGACAGCTCGAGCTCGGACAGCTCCTCGCCCGCGCCGGCTTCCCCGGGCGCCGGCGGGGCCACTCCCATCGCCGCGGCCAGCGCGCGCGCGCCCGTCGGAGTCATCAGGAAGATGTTCGCTCCGGTTACCCCGTCGACATAGGAAACGCTCGCGGCGACAGCTCCGAACGGCAGGTTCGTGAAGGGCGTCGCGCCGTCGGGAAGCACCGATACCTCGCCGCGTTGCACCTCGCCCGGGACGAACTGCTCGAGCACCTGCGCGATCGCCTCGGCCGTCGAAGCTCCCAGCCGGGTCAGCGCCTCGCGTGGTGTCACCTGGTTCTGGCTCATGCCGGCTCCTGCACCGCGCCGCGAATCTGAACCGCGCGTCTGGGCCCGTTGCATCCGGGGTGTGCGCGGCCGAGCTTGACGTTCTCGGCGAACAGCGCGACGCCGTCGTCGGCGCGAGCCCCCAAGCGGACGATGCTCCCGGGCTCGAGCGCTAGGATCTGCTCGACCGGCAGCTCGACGGCCGCCACCTCGGCGCGCAGCGTGACCGGGACCGCGGACATGGCGCGACCGATCCCGGATGGCGGCTTGGACCCGTCTTCGACGGCGCCCAGCTCGCGCCCGGAGATCTGCTGCGCAACCGGATCGATCGCGATCCAAGGAATCAGCAGTGCGAGCGCGGAGGATTGCTTGTTCATGCGGCACTCGATCATCACCACGAATGTGGGCTCGCTGACGGACGCCACCTGGCTCGCGTCGTTGTGCAGATCGATCTCGCCGGCGGTCAGGCTGATGCCTCCGAGATCCTGAAACACAAGCGAGAGCTGATTGACGATCGACTCGAGCAGCCGCCGCGCGAGCGTCCAGTCGATCTCACTCAGCCGGCGCTCGCGTGGCGGACGATCGGCAGAGCCGCCCAGCAGGCACTCCAGGCCGGTGAGCACGAATGACTGCTCCGCGGTCAGCAGCATCCGGGTGCCGATCGGATGCACCTCGAGCGTGACGGCCACCGAGCCCGAGGGGAGCTGTGCTTGCGACGCCGACCAGGTGAGCTGCGTGGTGTTGATCACTTCCAGCTCGATCGGGCAGCGAAGCTCGGCCGAAAGGCGCGTCGCGGCGGTCTGGCAGAAGGTGTCGATCGCGCGTGCGACCCGGCGCTGGTGGTCGCTGGTGAACTTGGTCGGCCTCGAGAAGTCGACCGTGCGAAGGCGATGGCCGCGGCGCGAGCCGGCGGAGGGTTGCCCCGGCACGTGCCCCTGCTTGGCCGCTTCGACCAGCGCGGCGACCTCGTCCGCAGTCAGATTCTCGGTCATGTCTTTGCTCCTGAGAGCCCTAGCTCCCGGATCGGTTTCGAGGGCCGGGCCTCCGAGCGCAGCGGACCGAGCAGGGTGACCCTGTCGCCGCCGGCCTCCTGGACCGTGACCTCGCCTGTCCCGAGGGTGACGCGCACGGTGCGGCCTCGGTTCCCGCCGGTCGCCGCCGCGGACATGCCGATGCGTTCACGCGCGAGCCCCGCGCGAACGGCGGCATCGTTGCGAGCGCCGATGTCGAGTCCACCGCTGAGCGCGAACATACGCGCGCCGCCGACGACCACAGCCTGGCAGCGCGTGGTGTTCGCTCCAAGCTTGTGCAGGCACGCGATCAGCTCCGGAATCGCGGTGTCGGCGAACTTGGCGGCGGGGCCGTTGGCGCCTTGCGAGTCCGGCAGCACGATGTGAGCCAGACCGGCGACACCGGCGACGCGGTCGACGATCGCGAGGCCGATGCAGGACCCGAGGCCGATTGCGACCAGCTCTCCCTCTCGGGCGCGCGAGACCTTGAGCTCACCCATCCGCACGGACTCCATCCCTATGCCGCCGTCTCGGCCAGCCCGAGCGGGGTCAGGAGGTCGACGGCGCCACCCGCGGTCGGGAGCAGCAGGAACGACATCGAGCACGGCTCTCCCGCCACGTCCAGCTCCGAATCCATCACCAGGGCCATCTCGGCCTCGCCCACGGTCGCCGCCAGCACCGATGCCACGATCGCGCCGAGTAGATCGGAGGAGAGGTGAGGAGGACAAGGGACGAGCTCGAGACCGGTCATTGCGGCGAGCGCGTTCAGATATGAGGTGCCGAGGATGTTCCCGATCTCCGACAGCGCCGAGTCGCCGACCTCGCTGCCGGCTTCGACACCCAGCAGCTTGCACAGCGTCTGCGCCGACTCCACCGGGATCAGCAGCACTACGAGCCCTTCGATGTCCCCCTCGATCGGTATCACCACTCCGCAGACGGTCTCCTCTGGCGCCCCGGCGGCGTCGACGGCGTCCGCGAGCGGCAGCACGAGCGCGCGAGGCACGTCGAGCTCCACCTCACGGCCAAGCATCTGCGAGAGCGCGGTGGCCGCGGTGCCAGAGGCGATGTTGGCCAGCTCGCGAAGGGCGTCGAGCTGCAGGTCGGTGTAGCGGGGACTCACGTGAAGCTCCTCTGTTCGAACACGGTTCATGCGGCCCGTGCGGTGGCAGCGGGACGGGGCGCCGTCGCCCCGAGCATTCCGGCGGCCAGGGCGTCGCAATCGACGATCAGCGCGATCTGCCCGTCGGCAAGTACGGCGCCGCCTGAGACGGGCTCGCCATCGGAGACGACTGCGGGCAGCGGACGGGTCACCAGCTCGCGCTGGCCGACGAGCGCGTCGACGGCCAAGCCGAGACGCCGGTCCTGGCCGCGAACGATCACTACAAGCTCATGCTCGCCCTGGGCAGGGCGTCCGAACGTGCGCGCGCCCTCCAGCAGTGGCAGCACGCCGTCGTCGAGCACCAGCATCCGCCGGCCGGCCACCCAGCCGATGTTCTTGTCGGTGAGGCGCAGCGTGCGCTCGATGCGGTCGAGCGGGATCGCGAAGGGCACCCCGCCCACATCGACCTGCAGCGCGGAGACGATCGCGAGCGTCAACGGGAGCCGGATCTGAGCGTGCGTTCCGCCGCCGAGCGTCGAGTCGAGCATGACCTCACCGCCGAGCTCACGGATCTTGGCGCGGACCGCGTCCATGCCGACGCCACGACCCGAGATGTCGCTGGTCGCCTCGGCGGTGGAGAACCCGGGCGTGAACAGCAACTCGACCGCACCCCTCATGTCAAGCGTTGCCGCCGTGTCCTCGTCGATCAGGCCGGCGGCGCAGGCCTTGCGGGCGACGGCTGCAGGGTCGATTCCCCGCCCGTCGTCGCGCACCTCGATCACCACGCTGCCGCCGGCGTGCCGGGCGGCGATCTGGACTCTGCCGATCGGCGACTTGCCTGCGGCGACGCGCTCCTCGGGTGGCTCGAGGCCATGATCGAGGGCATTGCGTACGAGATGCACAAGTGGGTCGCCCAGGGCGTCCACGACCGTTCGGTCGAGCTCGGTCTCCTTGCCCAGCAGCTCCAGATCGACCTGCTTGCCGAGCTTCGAGGACAGGTCGCGCACCAGGCGCGGGAAGCGTAGGAGGACGACATCGACGGGGATCATGCGGACCTGCATCACCATCGACTGCAGCGCTTGCGAGCTACGAGTCAGGTTCTTCACGGCCCGCTGTAGCTGGGGAGACTTGAGATCCGCGGCCAGGGCCTCGACCGCGGTCCGATGGATCACCAGCTCGCCCATCTGGTGCATCAGCGCGTCGAGCCGCTCGGCGTCGACTCGCACCGTGCGCGCGCCGTGTCCGCTGTCGGGCGCCTCGGCTCTTGCGACCGGCTTGGGCGCCGCCGCGTCCGTCGGCGAAGCAGCGCTCTCGCTTGCCTCGGGGCTGCTCTCGCCGATCTCCACGGTGGCTACGTCCGAGATCTTGCGTGCGCTCGAGGCCACGGTCTCTTCGTCGTGCTCGCTGGCCAGCCATGCTTCGATCTCCCGCCCCCCGAACTGCTCGACCTCGTCCTGATGGGGCGAGCTGGCGATCAGCTCGCCGTGCTCGCCCAGCGCCGAGAACAGCATCAGGGCGCGCACGGCCGGCATCAGCACTTCGCCGTCGAGGACGACCTTCAGATGCAGCACCCGCTTGCCGGCGGCGTGCGCCAGTTCGAGTGCCACCTCGGGGCGCTCGTCGTGGTGATCGGGCGACTGCTCGTGCTTGTCGGCCCGCACGAGGTGTCGGAGGCGATCGATCAGGGGGGCGGGATCGAGCTTCTCTTCGCCCTCGGCTTCGATCGCCTCGACCGACGCCGACAGCGCATCCAGGCATGCAAGCACGGTGTCGACGGCGTCGCCGCCGAGCCCGCCGCTGCGCTGACGCAGCAGCTCGAACACCTCCTCCATCTCGTGCGTCAGCTCGGCGATGCGCGCGAATCCCATCGTCGCGCTCATGCCCTTCAGCGAGTGGGCGATCCGGAAGATCTGGTCGACCGTGGGCCGGTCCTCCGGGTTGTCCTCCAACCGGACGACCGCGATGTTGAGCTCCTGAAGATGCTCGCGCGCCTCGGCAATGAACATCGGCATGTATTCGGATGTGTCCATCACGCCTTCGTGTAGGTGAACGGGTGGATGGAGCGCAGGCCGAGCGCTCCCGGCTTGGACACGCGCTCGGTGGCGCCGACCACGAGACAGCCGCCCGGCCGGAGTGCGTGCGCCAGCTTTGCGTGGAGCCGATCGCGGATCGGCTCGGCGAAGTAGATCACCGTGTTACGGCAGAGGATCAGATCGAGGGAGTCCGCCCGGGGCTGCACTCGGAGCAGATCCCCAACCTCGAAGCGGGTGGTGTCGCGCAAGTCCGAGCCTGCCTGCCAGGCGTCGCCTGAGCGCTCGAACCACCGCTCGAGCGCCGTCGCCGGTGCGCTGCGCGCGTCGTCGGCGGTGAACCTGCCCTGCTGCGCTCGCGCCACCATCCGGCGATCGATGTCGGTGCCGAGGATCCGGACCTGAACGTCCGGGATCGCCTCGCGGCAGACCGCTGCCAGGGTGTACGCCTCGGCGCCGTAGGAGCAACCGGCGCTCCAGGCCCGCAGCCGGCCGGATGCCCCGAGCTCCGGCAAGATGTGGCACGCGAGCAGCTCCCACTGGGCCGGGTTGCGCCACAGCTGCGAGACGTTGATCGTGATCCGATCGAGGACTGCCTCCAGTGCCCGAGGGTCGGCGCGGAGGCCCTGCAGGCACTCGCTGAGCCGGCTGAAACCTTCGCGCGCGAAGTAGGAGCGCAGTCGCCGCTCCATCTGCGCGCGCTTGTACTGCGTGAGGTCGACGCCACAGAGCTCTCGCAGCCCCTGGCAGAACGCGAGATAGTCGTCTGCCGCCAGGACGCTCATCCGCCCGCCTCCGCCGCGATCGCGTCCGCGAGCTGGTCGAGCGTGAAGACCTCGTCGGCGAGGTCAGCCTCCTTCACGGCACGCGGCATCCCGTACACGGTGCAGGTCTCCTCTGCCTCGGCGAGGACCCGGCCGCCATGGCGGCGGACGGCCTCGGCGCCCTCGAGGCCGTCGCTGCCCATCCCCGTCATCACGACGAGCAGCAGCCGGTCCTTGTACAGGCGAGCGGCGTCGACGATGGTGAGATCGGCACGCGGCCGCAGGCCGCCGACCTCGGGCTCGTCGCTGAGCGTAGTGCGGCCCTCTGCGGAGATTCTCAGATGCCGTCCACCGGGAGCGATCAGCGCAATCCGCGGATCGAGGATCTCGCCGCCGGCGGCCTCGCGTACGTGCAACTCGGCCGCCCGGTCCAAGCGTGCCGCCAGCGACTTGGTGAACCCAGGCGGCATGTGCTGGACGATCAGGGTTCCGATGCCGAGGGGAGATGGGAGCCCGGGGATCAGCTCCGCGAGGGCTCGCGGCCCGCCGGTAGAGGTGGCGATCACGACCGCCTTTGCGACCGAGGCGCGTGGCGCCCAGCGCGCGCGCCGGCCACCACCGGGTCGCGCGACGGACCCGGCTTCGCGCGAGGAGACCGCGAGCCGGATCTTCGTGACCAGGCTCTCGGCGAACTCGTCGAGCCCGACGCCCGCGGCCGGCTTCGGTACCAGATCGAACGCGCCCTCGGCGAGTGCGTCCACCGCTCTGGCGCCCTGCGACGGGGAGAACGCCGACACGACCACGACCGGCAGCGAGAAGCTGCTCCGCCGTCGCAACGCGCGCAACACCCCCAGGCCGTCGAGGCCGGGCATCGCGAGGTCGAGGGTCATCGCGTCGGGCCGCTCTCGCTCGCAGAGCGCAAGCGCCTCATCGCCGTCACGGGCGGTGCCGACGACCTGCACGCCGGCGTGCGACAGCGAGGCGGACACGATGCTGCGCATCAGGGCGCTGTCGTCGGCGACGACGACACGGGCTGGAGAGGCGGTCGACACGGCTGGCTCTGGAGCGCCCTAGGCGGGCGCGAGCTCCAGGCCCTCGAAGATCGCTTCCGGCTTCAGCTGAACCACCAGGCGCTGACCGATCTTTGCGATCGAGTCAATCAGGTTGGCGTCCGCTCCCGGGACATTTTCGATCTGGGCATCTTGGACCGTCAGGACCTCATCGACGTCGTCGACGATCACGCCCGCGGTCTCGGAGCCGGCCTCGACGATCACGATCTTCGTCTGGTCGCTCATCTCAGAGCTGACGCCAAGCCTGGCCGCCAGGTCGTACACCGGCACGATCCTGCCTCGAAGGCTGATCACGCCACGCACCCACGCCACCCGAGATGCGACCGAGCGCGGCTCGGTGTAGCGGATGATCTCGTGTACCTGCTCGATCGGGAGGGCGTACTGCTCCGCTCCCAACGTAAAGACCACGAGCTGACGCGCGTGGGTTTCCTCGGACATGACGGTGGCTCCTTTGGTTCGCGCCTGGTATCCGCGTTACTCGGTCCGGGCGCCGTGAGCTTTAGAGCCCGGCTCGCGACGGGGACGACCTCTTAGATGTTGGCTGCTGGTGAGGGGTCGGCGGGCTGGTCATCGGCGTCGATGCTCAGCGTCGCGGCAGCGGAGCCGTCGCCCAGGATGTCCGTGATCCGCAAGCCAAATTGCTCGTCGATCACCACGACCTCGCCGCGCGCGATCGCCGTGCCGTTGACGAGTAGGTCCACCGGCTCGCCTGCCATCCGGTTCAGGGTGATGATCGACCCCTGGTGGAGCTCGAGCGTCTCGCCGACGGTCATCCGGGTGCGGCCCATCTCTACGGTGAGGTCGACCGGCACGTCGCTCAGGCGCCGTAGATCGCCCCCGGTATTGGTCGCCCCTGCGGACACCGGGACGTCGTCGCCCCCGTGCAGCTGCTCGAGCTCGATCTGCTGACTCATGGCTCCTCCTATTGGACGGCGAGGTCTGTGAACAGGATCTGCTTGACCTCGACGTCGGTGCCGTGTCGAATCCCGTCGAGGATCGAGTGCTCCAGGTGCGCGCGCCCAGCCGTGCTGAGCAATGACGCCTCGGTCTGATCGGTAACCAGATTGGTGATGATGTCCCGCACCAAGGGCTCCTCGGGCAGCGTGCCGAACCCGGTGGGAGGCGGGTTGGCGGGGTCCGCGGTGCCGGTGCTCTGCCCGGGCGCAAGCAGGAGTGCCACGGTCAGCGTTGCGTAATGGCCGTCGCTCAGGTTGAGGGTGAAGTCCTTGGGCAGCACGTAGATCGTGCCGTTGACCTTCAGCTTGACGACCGGTGGGGCCAGCAAGAAGGTCTTCGCCGCGTAGCCTCCAACGAGCAGGACGGCGAGGCCTGCGATGATGAGCTTCTTCCTGGTCATCGGCCTGCTGCTCCTGGTCAGCTCGGGGGGACGGGATTGATCCGCTCGAACACGATCTCGACACGGCGATTGAGCGCGCGGCCCGCCGGGGCGGCGTTGCTCGCCACCGGATGCAGGTCGGCGTATCCGGCCGCGCCAAGTCGCTGCTGGTTGACGCCTTGGGCGATCAGGTAACGCACGACGGTCGTGGCTCGCGCGGTCGACAGCTCCCAGTTGCTGGGGAACTCGGAGCTCGCGATCGGAACGTTGTCGGTATATCCCTCGACCACGATCGGGTGGCTCTGATCGACCTCGTTGAGCAGGTCGGCCATCTCGTTGAGCAGCGGCAATCCGGCGGCCTTCAGGGTCGCCTTACCGGAGTCGAACAGCAGCTTGTCGGTGAGCACTCGGACTACCAGGCCGCGTCGCTGTATCAACGTCTGAACCTGGTTCGAGAAGCCGTGCGCAACCGCGTACGCGTCGATCCGCACCTTCAGCGCCTCGAAGTCCTGCTGCTCCGCGGTGGCCGCGGCGGCGCTGGCGAGCGCCGCCTTGAGCTGAGCCTGCGAGATATCGATCGGCTTCGGCGTATTGGGCGTCGTCGGCAGGATCGCGGGGACCTCTGAGGTCGCCGGCGTGTGGTACTTGGTCGACTCGGAGCCGGATTGGAGGATCGACCGCCCGCCAGGCAGGATCGAGCCAGAGAAGGCAGCCTTGAGGGACTTCTGCAGCGTCTGGAACTTCGAGATGTTGACGGAGGAAATCGAGAACAGAACCATGAACAGCGCCATCAGCAGCGTGATCATGTCCGCGTAGGTCAGCAGCCACCGCTCCTCGCTCTCGTGCGCGGCGGCATGACCTCGCCGCCCGCGCGTGCGGGATCGGGAAGCCACCTCTACGCCGCCTCACGGTCGGGCATCTGGGTCACGTTCCCTGGCTCGTCGGCGGCCCGCTCGAGCGGCGGGACATAGGAGCTGAGCTTGTCCGCAACGACGCGCGGGTTGTCGCCTGCCTGTACGGACAGGATCCCGTCGAGAGTCAGCGTACGGAGCTCGATCTCTTCGCTCGACAGCGCCTTCAGCCTGCTGGCGATCGGGAGAAAGACGACGTTGGCGGAGCCGACGCCCATCAGCGTGGCGATGAACGCCGACGAGATCGAGGGGCCCAGCGTGGCCGGCGCGGCGAGGTTCTCGAGCACGTGGACGAGACCCATGACCGTGCCGATGATCCCCATCGTCGGTGCGAATCCCCCTGCTTTTTCGAACGGTGCCGCGCCAGTAGCGTGGCGGGCGGCCATCCCGTCGATCTCGGCCTCGAGGATGTCACGCACGAGCTCCGGATCGACGCCGTCGACCACCAGTTGGAGCCCCTTCTTGGTGAACTCGTCCTCGATCTGGTCGACCTTCGTATCGAGCGCGAGCAATCCCTCTCGTCGCGCCTGCTCGGCGAGCGAGACCAACAGCTCGACGCGACCAGTCAGGTCGGGCGGCTCGGTGCTCATCACCAGCTTGAACAGGCTGGGGATGCGCTTCATGCCGGGCATCCCGACGCTCGCCATCGTCGCTCCGCCCGTGCCGACCATGATGATGATGATCGCGGGCATGTTGATGAACGAGGCGGGGCTGGTCCCCTCCATCATCGCGCTGAGCAGGATTCCGGCCGTCGCGGCAGCGATCCCTATGCCAGTTGCCGGCTTCATGTTCCGGTCATCGGCCGGGCGATCGAAACCTTCACCCTGGTGTGGGCGCTGTGTCGGACGATGTCGTCTCGACGGGCTCGAGCGTCGTCAGCATCCCGTGCGAGGCCCGCCGCGCCGCGGCACCCGAGGAGCCGCTGCGTTCCTCGCGGCGGCCGCGCAGCGCCTCGCTGAGGATCTCGACTCGGCACGCCTTCACTTCCCGCGCCACGCGCTCTGGTGGCTCGGCGACGACGATCTTGATGCCGTTCGTCAACGTGATGACGGTATCCGGATTTGCCTCGACCGTGATGATCAGGTCGGGGTTCAGTTGGAAGGGCTCGGCGTTGTGGCCGAGCCTGTGCAGCGTGATCATGCCTCTCTCCTTGATTGTTGCCGTCTGCGCCGGAACCCGGCGGGAGGGGCGGCATCCCTCGATTGCCGCCCCTCACAGGTCCGAGTGCCGGACTACCCCTACTGCCCGATCTGGAGCAGGTTCTGGATCATCTGATCGCCCGTCGTGATCACGCGCGAGTTCGCCTCGTAGCCGCTCTGGGCCTCGATCATGTTCGTGAACTCCGTTGCCATGTCGACGTTGGACATCTCGAGCGAGCCCGCGATCGTCTGCCCGAAGTTCCCCGTGTCCGGCGTCCCGTAAGTCGCCGCTCCGGAGTTTGTGCTGGCCGTCCACAGCGATCCGCCCGCACGGTTCAGACCGGCTTCGTTCTGGAATGTTGCGAGCGTGAGGTAACCCGCGGTGTCGGTCGCCTGGGTGGTCGGATCCGTGTAGGTCACACCGCCGTCCTGCCCGATCGAGACGTTGGTCGCGCCTTGTGGAATGGTGATGTACTGAGTCGGTCCCGTTGTCCCGGAGGCGGCGGATCCCATCACGTACTGGCCGCTCGCGGTCACCAGGACTCCCTCGGCATTGGTCGTCAGATCGCCCGCCCGCGTGTAATCAAACGACTTCGGCAAGGTCGGCGGGGTAGTGGTCGCGTTGCCACCGCCACCACCGACGGTGATGAACCCGTCGCCCTGGATCGCGATGTCGAGCGGGTTTCCGGTCGTCTCCATCGACCCGGCGTTCATCTCGTTGTCGATCGAGCCGACCTGGACGCCCAGGCCGAACTGCATCGGGTTCGTGCCGCCGTTGGTGGCGGTGGCGCCGGACCCGGCACTGAGTGTTTCGGCGAGCTCGTCGACGAACGACGTGCGCTCGGACTTGTACCCGACGGTGTCGACGTTGGCCAAGTTGTTGGCCACGACGTTGAGCATCGTCTGGTGGGCTTCGAGACCGCTGACCGCGGCGTACATTGCAGGCATCATTGGTGCATCACGTCCTTGTGCGGCCCCCTCGGTGAGGTCCGGCCGATGGTTGGGGTAACTGGGGTAATCGCTGGCGCGATCACCGTTTGTCAGGTCGTAAGTCTTGGTCGACCGCTCATGCGATCACTGCACTGTCGATGTTGGTGAACACCTGCTCGCGCATGTGCTCGCTTCCCACCGCCGTGATGACGGTGTTGTTCTTGACGGACACCACGAATGCGGTGCCGTCGACGAAGACCACTGAGTCGCGCGAGCCCTTGCCGGCTGCACGAGCGACTCCGCCGGCCAGCCGCTGGAGCGTCGGCGACCCGACATCGATCCCGCGCCGCTGCAGGCGCTCGAGCGCGTGGCGGGAGAAGCGCAGGGGCTCCGTCGCGCCGGCGCTCTGTGCGAGCACGTCCGCAAACGATGGCCCGCTCGCGGGCGCCGTGCTCGAGCCCCCCTGCGCAGGCGTCGCCGTCGCCGGCCGCGTGGCGGCGACGCCGGGCGGGAGCAGCGCGGGGTTGACAACCGGCAAGCTCACGACGCCTCGGTCACGCTTCCGGGATTGATGCCGCTCGTAGCGCCCACCGTGAGCATCGGGCCCGACGAGGTGAAGTCCACCTTCTGAACGGTGCCGGTGATGGGGTCGCCAGATGTGGGGTCGGTGTACGTGACGGTATGGCCGATCAACGCCAGCGCCGAAGCGGCGTTCTGCTCGCTTGTCAACTGCGCCGTGGACTGCGCGACGTTCGTCTCCTGCTCGACGCCCGTGAGCTGCGCGAGCTCCGACATGTACTGGGTGGGGTCGCTGCTGCTGGGGTCCAGCGGGTCCTGATTCTGAAGCTGAGTCATCATCAGCTGTAGGAAATCGGTCTCGTTGAGCGTGCCACCCGGCTGCGCCGACGTACTGGCTGCGCTGCTCGTCGTCCCGCCGATCGGCGTCGAGGTGACGGTTGGGCTGGTGATGCTCATGGTGTCTCTCCCTTCGTTGTGTGCATGATTCAGGCGAGCACGTTGACGAGCGCGCCTGGCAACTGCACGGCTCCCAGCGCGGTCGCCGTTTCGTCGCCGAGCGCGGTCTCGTGCTCGTCTTGCTCGGCTTCAGTGCCGAG
>Ga0302325_10005485_pt1 | contig 28789 bp, 27 predicted proteins | sample Palsa_T0_2_FD_201948 | JGI IMG/M metagenome (GOLD analysis project Ga0302325, IMG submission 201948) | Peat permafrost microbial communities from Stordalen Mire near Abisko, Sweden - Palsa_T0_2 | ecosystem: Environmental > Terrestrial > Soil > Palsa > Peat permafrost | place: Sweden: Abisko...
GCGCGGCCCGTCTTTCCTCTGTTCTGGAGGTTGTCTATCTCATCTTCAATGAAGGATACTCAGCGACCTCGGGTGACGACTGGCTGAGGCCCGAGCTCTGCGAGGATGCGCTGCGCCTGGGGCGAATCCTCGCCGAGTGTGTTCCGCAGGAGCCTGAAGTTCACGGCCTGGTAGCGCTGATGGAGATTCAAGCATCGCGTGCCAAGGCGCGCGTAGGTCCCTCAGGCCAGCCCATCCTTCTGTTGGATCAAAACCGCGCGCAGTGGGATCAACTTCTTATCCGCCGCGGTCTCGCCGCACTGCAGCGGGCCGAGCAACTGGGCGGCGGCCTTGGACAGTACGGCATACAGGCTGCAATCGCCGCCTGTCACGCGCGGGCCGCCACCGCGGAAGATACAGAGTGGGCTCGCATTGTCGCGCTCTATGATGCACTGGCGCAGCTCATGCCCTCCCCTATCGTCGAACTGAATCGTGCGGTCGCAGTGGCGATGGCATATGGTCCGCAAGCCGCTCTAGAGCTGGTCGATTTACTCACTGCCGAAGCCTCGCTGAAGAACTATCACCTGTTGCCGAGTGTGCGCGGCGACCTGCTAGCCAAGCTCGGCCGCTTTGCGGAAGCTCGCGCGGAGTTCGAGATCGCCGCAACGCTCACGCGTAATTCGCGCGAGCGCAACTTGCTCCTGGAGCGAGCCCGGGCGTGCGAAGCGCCTTCGCAACGCGGTTAATGGAGCTGGCTGTGCTTAGTGCGGAATCAATGGCTTTGCGTATTCGTACAGCGGCATACCAAAGAAATCGACGACCCCGCCCGTGGCAACAAAGCCATTCTTGCGATAGAAGCGAATCGCTCGCTGTAATGGATCTGTTGTGTCGAGGGTAACCCGCTTGCATCCGGCAGCAAGTAAGTCGTTCTCCGCTGTACGAAGCAGCTGTTCAGCAATTCCGCGTCCTTGCCATGGAGGGCTAATTGCCATGCCCCGCAAATGACCTTCTTCTCCTTGCACGCCGCATGCAATCGTCCCCACGATGTCCCCGCCGCTGGTGATCGCGACGTAGACATGCATACGAAGCATGCGTTCTCGTATCGCTTCCGGGCTCGGAACCGTGTCGTCGAAGGCCGCGGGAGTGTATTGAGAACGAAAGGGTTCAAAGGCTGAATGCAGGCACGCGCAGATTTTCGCCGCGCCTTCCACCTGTGCTCTGCGGATTACGACCATTGCGTTGCGCCGGCAGCGATTAGTCCACCATCAACATAATCTCGGTTGACTTGATAATGGCTGTGACTTCATCGCCTACTTTGATGCCGAGGTCCTCCACGCTTTGGCGAGTGATGACACTCTCAATCAGATTTTCACCCACGCGAACCGTTACTTTTGCCGTGACGACTCCTAGAACGATCGCCTCTACTTTGCCTCGCAATTGATTACGCGCCGATATCTTCATGCACGCGATTGTATGGACAATGCAGCATCGCGTCCAATGTAAGCTGATGAGGAGAGCGTCTGACAATGAAAGCAGCCAAATACGAGATCGCCCCCGCGCGCTGGCCCGAGGATACGGAGCAGGCGCGCGCTCTCTTAAGAAATTACGGGAAGTATCTGGCATCCTCCCCCTCGGGGGCAGCCGGCGTGTGCATTCCCGGTTACGAGGCGGAGCTTCGCGGCTTGCCGGGCAAGTACTTAGAGAAAGAGGCAGACCTGCTGCTAGCCCGGGTTAACGGTGAAGGAGCGGGTTGTGTGGCGATCACGCGCCGAGAGCTTACGGATGGGACGAAAGCCGCCGAGATCAAGCGCCTGTGGGTGGAGCCACGTTTTCGTGGACACGGCCTGGGCCGCAGGTTGGTGGGTAGCGCGATCGATTGGGCACAAGCGCATGGATGTAGCGCCGTGGTGCTCGACACAGTCAACGAGGCGATGCCGGAGGCGGCCGAACTTTATCGCTCCCTTGGTTTTGAGGAGATTACCAGGTTCAACGAGAACCCCGTCCCCGGAGTGCGGTTCTATAAGTTGATGCTATCTGCCTAACCCAGAAAACCCAGATTATTAGTGCTGAAATTGTTGATGTAGGGCAACACGTAGGCCAGGTCGGCCGCCGGCAGGCCAAACCACTGTGCCAGTGTTGCCGCGTATTGCGCGGAAGCTGTGGTCGGAACCCAGCGGCCGTTGGTTCCGGCGTCCTCTGGTCCTCCTAATGCGAGGGTGGGAAATGTCCCGTAGATCTTGCCGCCCTTCACGGCACCGCCAAGAATGATGTGATGGCTGCCCCACGCGTGATCCGACCCCGAGGCAGAGTTCGGCTGCAACGTGCGGGCAAAGTCGGAGCAGGTAAAGGCGGTCACAGAGTCGGTCAGATTCATCTCCTGCAACGATTGGTAGAACGCCCCCAGCGCGGGGCTGACCTGCGCAAGTAATGCAGCCTGTGTTGGCAACTGATCGCCGTGGGTATCGAAGTTGCCGGAGCCTACGAAAAATATCTGCCGGGTTACTCCCAAGGCTGCCCGCACCTGGATGAGGTTTGCGACCTCTTGCAACTGGGCGGCAAATGGATTCCCCGTGGTGGGAAAGACCGTCTTGAGAGGCGACACTGAACCCAGTGCATTGGCCAGTGTTGCATTGTAGGCGTAAGCGTTGTTGGTGATGCTGTTGTCCGCCTGGATCAAGGAAACGCCGCTGCTGAGGGTGGAGAACTGTTGCGCTGTCTGCTGACGTCCGCCGCAATAAGAATGATCACTGCATTGGGGTGCGCCCGGCCCTGCGGGCGAGACAGAAACCGGCGAGGTCGTCGTTCCGTTGCAGAACAAAGCATCTCCATTCAGCGATGCGATCATGGGCACCAGCGAACCGGGATTGTATTGGGTATTCATTTTGTCGGCCATGCGGCCTGCCCAGCCAGAACTACCCGCGGCGCTCTGCATCTGGTTTTGCCATTCCAACTGCTGGTCAGGGTGGGAGAAGAGGTTGCTTGCCTGCGCTACCTGGTTGGCAGCGTATTGCGCCCCAGTGGTAGGCGAAAGCAGGGTGCCCACATTCGCCAGAAAGGCCGCGTTGCCGCTATTGAACAACGACTGTACCTCCGGCATGCTGGGGTGGAGAGCGAAATTAGGCTGCGGCGCCAGTTGCAATAGAGTGCTCTGCGGCAACGCGAGTGGTCCACGAATACTCGAGTAGTTGCCATAGCCCGCGGCGTCGAACGGGATGAGCATATTGTTGGCGTCATTGCCGCCGAACATGAAGACGCAGACCAAGGCCTTGTAATCCGACGTCGTTTGAGCCAGTGCATTCAGCATGCCAAACGGGCGAAATCCGAGCGTACTCCCGGCCGCGGCCATGGAGGCGGTAGTGAGAAAGCTACGACGACTGTGATGCATAACGCTCCTCTGCTCGCCTTTCAGCGCGCTAGTGCATGATCTTGTATTGCGAAGACGTGACTACGAGGTAGACCGCTATCTCCGCCCGTGACTGCGGGTCAGTAGCAGGAATCGCTGAGATGGCCGTGATCAGCTGGCTACGCATGTCTGTCGGCATCTGGCTATGCATGAACAGCATTCCCAAATAGTCCGCCATCTGCGCCGGATTATTGGCCAACTGCCCAATGGCGCTCGTGGCACTCAAATCAATGAGAAATCCGTCAGCTGCATTGTGGGCGATGGCGTTGGCAAGATTCAGGCGGGGAACGATCGTCCCCGTATTCTCGAGCCCGAACTCGGGAGAATTAATCGCTGTCTGCGGGATGACGTATTGCGGGGGGAAATAGTTGAATACGCTCGACTGAGTGAACGGTGACTCACCCACGGCGCCGACAAACTCAGTCATGAAGTCTACGTACGGATACGGATCGTTCGGCTTGCTTGGCGTTGCTTCCAGGCCGCGTAACAGGTTCAGGGTCCAAAGCAATGGCTCTCGCAAGTGGCCGCCGTCGACCGCAGGATTTGATTCGGCTTGATCGCCCGTCTGTGTGTCTCCCGCGCGCGCCTCCTGGTCCATGATGATAGCTGTAAGCACGGCTTTCATATCACCGCGCACGCCGCTGCCGTTATCGGCGAAGACCTCGGATACACGCTGCACATATGCAGGACTGGGATTCCCGGTAACCAGGTGCTGGATAAGCTGCCTGCAGATAAATGGGCCGATGTTGGGATGGGCAAAGATGTTATCGAGTGCACCCTTCAGGTCCTGCTCCGCGGTCTGGGCCTGGGGTAACGTAGTTCCGAGCAGAAGGTTCTTCGGGTTGGTGTCGTGCTCGCTCTCGACCGGCACCATGGGGTAATTCCAGTTCATGGTGTAGTTAAAACCGAGAGGAGTACTGCCATCCGGATTGGCGTAGGTCCAGCCGGTGTAGGCACGGGCGAACGCCTCCACTTGAAGCTGAGTATAGGTGGGAATCGTATTGCCGTTGCTATCGGTCTGCGCTGTTCCGTCTGGATTGAGAAGGTTCGGACCCAGGCTGAAGAGTTGCATCATCTCCCGGCCAAAGTTTTCATTGGCGATCTGCCCCGCGACCGGCACTGCACTGTTCACCATGTTGAGATAGGAACCCATCTCAGGGGTGAGAGTGACGTCCTGCATGATGGTGCGGTAATTGGTAAAGGCATCGTTGGCCAGAACATTGAGGTAGAAGGGCATGGCATTATCGTGGTCTTCGATGGGGGCGACCCAGATCTCACTCATAGCCATGGCCACGCGCTGGCGTAGCTGGTCATTGCCCCATGCGGTCACCTTCAGGAAGTCTGACTGAGTGCAGTGAATGTTCCCGGTGGGACACTCCGCGTCGGGCGACGGAGGTTCTCCGAATGTGGTTGGCGCCTGGTTGAACTGTTCGGTCAGCGCCGCTTGGAGACCGATTTGCTGCACATGCGCAATGGTCTCTGCCGTCGGCCCGAAACTTGTTTGATCGAGGAACCGCGCCGCCGCCGTGGCCGTCGCCGGGGTAGGTGCGGGCCCAACGGGCGCTGGCGCTTGCGCTTGCAAAGAAACGGAAATGCTGTTCGAGACAGTAGGATCAGCCACGCTGATTGCAGCAATCGTTACCGCCGGCGAAGAGGGCATCGTGGCCGGCGCGGTGTAGAGACCGGCGGTGGAGATGGTTCCAAGCTGGGCATTGCCGCCTGCAACCTGGTTCACCGTCCAGCTCACTGTCGGGTTAGTCGAACCGGTGACCGTCGCCGCATACTGCGCAGTCGAACCGAGTGTAACTGTAACTGAACCACTCACGGTAACAGTGACGGCAACAGCTGGAGCGGCCGAAGAGGTCGTGGCCGAAGCCGCCGGGTTCGAGCCATTGCTGCTTGCGCAAGCCGTGACGAGAAGAAGCGCTCCACTGATGGATGCTGCCACCACGATACGACGGAGATTCAGAGGCATAGCATGCTTCCTTTATCTCAACGCGGGGGCCGCTGAAGCTCAGGCTTTCCAGTGCGCAGTCCATCGACCCGAACCTGTAGAGGCCAGGGAGCGATGTCTATCGCTTCGTGTTCTTAAACTGTCGGGGAGGGGACAGCGATGTCTCGGCGCGGAACGAACTTTGCTGGTGTTTATCAGCGGTGCTTACTTCAGGCTGATAAGTCGAAGGGAGGAACCAGTGTTTTTCTTTCCACTGCTCAATACCGTACCATTTCAAAACAGTCTCTACGACTTAAGTGGGTGTCTCACCCAAACGACGGAGTATGACTTAGGTACTATCCCTGTACTTAAAGTTGCGCGGACGCGGAAAAGGCCAGGGGGTGTAGGTCCGGGCTGAAGCCTGGGACGAGTTCCTCTCGTTTCCTCACGAAGGACGGGTGGCCCATATCTCGCTCGTTTTTCGCGAGATATGGGATACCACTGCTCTTCCCTCTGACTCTCGATTCATCCGATGCACTTAGCGGTCAACATCGGTGGAATCCCACATCTCGCGAAAAACGAGCGAGATATGGGCCACCCGTCCTTCGTAAGGAAACGAGAGACAGAACACACAAATCCTGTTACCGGCGTTGAAAGTCGGGCGAGCCGAACAATAATCCCGCGGCAAGCGCTGCTTCGCGATCCGCAAACTGGTGCTCCTGCGCCGGCGTTAGCGGCTGGCTGGATGTAGGCGGCTTCGGCGGGGCGCTTCCGGCGATTGCGATCGGCTGCGGGTTCCCCGGCTGCGGCGTCGGTGGAGGAGCGGCAGCCGCGAGTTGCTGCAGAATCAAATCGCGGGTCTTATCTGAGACCTGACCATGGAGTATCAAGTTTTCTATCTGCCGCTCCTGCTCCTCCGGCTGCTGCAGCGAGGTCGCGCCGAGCTGGCTCAACCAATCCACCGTGACGGCCTTGCTGAGCCGATTGCCCGCCAACGCCAGGGAGAAGTTCATTCTCTCCAGCAACGCTGAGCTGTTGACCCAGGGAGTCGACTGCATCGAGTAGCCATCGGGAGTCTGCCGGCCATAGAGCGGCTGTCCCAGATCGCTGATGGCCTTCACCACCACGTTGGGGTCTTCCACGTCGATTCCTCCCGCCCGCACGGCCGAGAGCACAAAGTCTTCAGGAGTCTTGATCTTTGCGCGATACGAAGCCACAGACCAGAACTCAGGGGATTGCACCAGAAAGCGCATCACTTCGCTGATGTTGCCGTTCGATGCCAGAAAGACAGTGCTCAGGCGATCCACCAGGCTTTGCGGCGGATTGTCGCTGACAAAACGCACGGCCAGCTTGCGGCAGACAAAATGCGCTGTTGCCGGACTGGTGGCCAGCATGTGCAGCACTTGGAGGCCTTCCTTGACCCCATTCTCTTTCATCTCGACGCCAAGCACGTACTTCTTGCCCGGCTCGTGGCGGCTTTCATCGAAGACAAAGCGCGGTCCACCTTTAGGCGGTTGTTCAATAGTCCAACCGGTGAAAACCTTGGCCACTTCGGTCACATCGCGCTGGGTATAGCCGCCGTTGACGCCCAGTGTATGCAGCTCCATCAGCTCCCGCGCGTAATTCTCGTTCAGGCCCTTAGGTCCACCACCCTTAGGGGGAGCGAAAGGACGGCCCCCTGAAGCAGCGAATGAGTGCGGGCCAGTGCTGCCGGCATTGTCCAGGTACGTCATCATGGCGGTGCTGGTCGCGGTGGCCACCAGCAGGCCTTCGAAGCTACCCAAAGCGTTGGGACGAATCACGTCGCGCTCGTACGGCACCAGGCTGTAGATCTCTTCGCCCGTCTTGCCTTGAAAGATATTGAAGTGGTTCAGCCAGAAGTCGGTCATCACTTCCTGCAACTGACGCTGGCTGTAGACGGCACGTAAAACCCGGCTTTGCAGCAACTCGTTCTGTACCACCTGGCGGGGATTGTCGAGCGCAATCAAGGTCTCGCGCTGATCCGGAGACATTCCCTGTTCCAGGGCTGTCTTTTGTACGGGCGAGAGCTGGTGGCGAAGTGGTCCGTATTCGCCCGCGGGAAGCGAAAACAGCTTCGACATGCGAGGGCCGGGAGGCAGGCTGAGCAAAGCCGTAACCTCTGCGTCGGAGAGCACCGGGGGGACGGCCGGTGGCGGCACATTTTGGTTGTTCGCGGGAGCGGCGGGCGGATTTTTCGCCTTGGCCTTGTCCTGCTCCTGTTTCTTGCGGTCGGTGACTACCTGGTTCTCATAGATGGCGCGCTCGGTCGCGTTGAACAAGGGCACGGAGATCTTCCCGTTCTCCACCTGGCGGATGATGCTGCCGGGAGGGAATCTCCGCGTCAGCTCCTCCTCACTCAAGCGCATGGCGGGAAATTGTTCCAGCCGCTCCTCCAACGCAAAGTCGTCGATGGTCGCAGGATGGAGCTGCTGCGTGATCCAGGCATCCAGACCGATCGCCTTCACTTCTTCCAACTCACCCGGCCGCGGCCCGAAGGCCAGCCGATCGAGCGCATGCAGTATGCGCTCGTCGCCCTGAATTTGTTTCAGCTTAGGGGGCGCCGGCAGCTTAACCGTAACCGTCTGCGGTGCCGGCGGTTTATTTTTGGCCGCAAGCAATGGGACGGGATCGCATAGTTGGGTCAGCGCCAGAGTACAAATCAGCACCCGGCTCGTCGCCGGCACGGCGGTTCCCCAGAGGTTCGATCGAGATAAGAAACCGTTCGTCGTATACACGACACACCTCGACAGTGGAAAGAACCCGCGCGGGTAAGACAAGTTGCTGGCGCGAATGAGTATAAGATTCGCCAGAGGGGTACCTCGTCCAATGATTTCCAGGTTCAAACGCCTTACCCAAACGGCTGGCATGGCGGCCGCTATCCTCCTCATTCCACAAGGACTATTAGGGCAACTCACGGCTGCTGAGCGGGTTCCGTGGGTGGGCGATACGCCGCCGACCCCGCCCCGTTTGGCGACCGACTTGTCGCCTGAACTGACGCGAAAGAACGTCAGCCGCGCCATACAGAAAGTCGCCGATTGGGAGCTGACACGATCCGAACCGCACTTCGACCAGGATTGGACCTTTGCCGCCCTTTACACCGGCTTCATGGCCGTACCCAAGGCGGCTAACGGCGAGAAATATCAAAAGGCCATGCTGCAAATGGCGCAGAAGTTTAACTGGCAGCCGGGCCCGCGCGTGGCCGTCGCCGATGACATGGCTATTGGCAAGACGTATCTGGACCTCTACTTCCGCTACCACGATGCGGCCATGATCGCACCTATCCAGCAACGCGCAGATGCGGTGATGGCGCTGCCCGATAACCCGGAGAAACTTCTGTGGTGGTGGTGCGATGCGCTCTTTATGGCTCCGCCGGTGTTCACCAAACTCAACCGGGTGACCGGAGAGCGCAAGTACCTGGACTTCATGGACCACCAATGGTGGATTACGTCCGGCTTGCTCTACAGCCCTTCGAACCATCTCTTCTTTCGCGATAAGTCGTTTCTCGACAAGCACGAGGCAAATGGCAGCAGCATTTTCTGGTCACGCGGTAACGGATGGGTATTTGCCGGCCTGGCCAACGTGCTGGCTGAGATGCCGCAAGATTATCCTTCGCGAGCGAAGTATGTGGCCCAATTCAAAGAGATGGCACAGGAAATCGCCAGCCTACAGGGCGCCGACGGGCTGTGGCGGCCAGGTCTCCTGGATGCCGCAGCTTATCCTCTTCCAGAGAATTCCGGATCCGCCTTTTTTGCTTTCGGCTTTGCTTACGGGATCAATTCCGGGATCCTGGAGCGCGCGAAATACCAACCCGTGGTGCAGAAAGCCTGGAAGGGGCTGCTGTCTCACATTTATGAGGACGGCAGACTGGGTTGCATCCAGCCGATCGGGGCTGCCCCCGGGGATTACTCGGCTGCCTCGAGCTACGTTTTTGGTACCGGGGCCTTTCTGCTCGCGGGCTCGGAGGTCTATCGCCTGGCGCACTAAATTTATTGAGCAGAGACGACGACTGGCTTATCATCATGCCGTCCCCAGGAGAAGCTAGACGTGTTTCGAGCAGCCGCAAGCGCGGTCCTTCTTGCCTTGACGCTTTGTGCTTTGCCACTGAGCGCGCAAAATCCGGACACGTTGTCGAGTTATTTCACGGGCAAGGAAGTGGTGCTTAAGATCGACATGCCAGGCACCCAGCAGGGCGTCGACCTGCGCTACAACAAAGACAACCCCATGAACTGGAAGGAGTACTCCAATCGCCTGAAGAGCAACGGCGCGGCGATCCACAAAGGCGACACTGCGCGGGTGACGGGGGTGGTGGTAAAGGATGACCGGATCGAATTTCAGCTGGATGGCGGAGGTTTCGGCACTTTCCTGGATGACAGCAGCACGACCGTCGCCCCCAAGACAGTCCAGAAAAGCGACTACGAGAAGCAGCTGGAAAGAGACATCGCCAACACCACCGATGACGACCAACGGCGACGACTGCAGCGTGACCTCGATCGCGAACGTTCGCGGCGCGAGCGCCAGGAGGCCGACAACCGAGCTGCGGCGCAGATCGCCAGCCAGATCAAGGCACAAAAGGTAGCGGACGATCGCCTGCGCGGCGGGTCGCGATTCAACCTGCGCTGGTCAGGCTCCATACCGCCCGACCAAAAGAACCCCGATGCGGTAAAGAAGCTGCTGGCAGATTACGTAGTCTTCGATGGTCCCCAGCAAGCCGGGCCTCCACCCGCGCCGCAAAACACGGCCGGCGATGCCGCTGTTCCCGCCACGGCTCAACTCAAGCGGGGGATGAAGATGGAAGAAGTCACAAACCTGTTCGGCCCGGGAAAGCAGGTATCGGAATCAGTCTCGACCGACGGACTGAAAACCCAGGCGTTTCAATATGTGACCGGCGATCGCCGCGTGGATGTGACTTATGTCGAGGGACTTGTGGTTCGCTACTCGATCAGCTCCAACTAGCCGCACCCCACGCTTGCTCCCGCTTCCTGGCTATGCTACTGTCCATTCCGTGTACGCTGCTCAGCAGATTCGCGTGCTCGTGAACAGGTTCTCCACCTGTTGTTGTTGTCGCTAGTTCCCTCCTTCTTCGCGTTTCATAAGACAACTGCAATCGCCACATTAGCCAGAGGAGTATCCCCATATGCCCGATCAGTCCCCGGTAAACCGCCTTTCTCTAGACACCTGGGCCGTTCTGCTGGCATTTGCCGCAGCTCTGCTCGTCCGTCTTGGCATCCTCAAGACGGTTCCCTGGTAACTGCAAGAAGAGAGAACAAACTATGGCAAGCCCTTCCGTTCGAGTCCCTGTCCCTCCACAAGCGCAAACTCCACTTCCGCCAGCCCGCGCTGCCGCCGGCCTGATTCCAGGGATCCTGCTGCTCGCCGTGGTCGGCTATGCGGGCAAGTTTATTGAGCAATCCATCGCGTCTTACGGTAAGGCGCACCACCTGGTGCTGCCGAACATCGAGTACGTTCTATGGGCCATTCTTATCGGCTTGGCCATCTCGAATACGGTGGGCATTGCCGCCATCTTCCGCTCCGGGGTGGCGACTTACGAATTCTGGCTCAAGGCTGGGATCGTTTTGCTGGGCGCGCGCTTTCTCCTCGGAGACGTTCGCCGGCTTGGCGGCCTCTCGCTTGTCCTCATCGCGATTGAATTGGTCCTTGCACTTACATTCATGACCTACCTGGGGCGGGCATTCAAACTCAAGCCCAAGTTGGTCAGTCTGCTTGCCGTCGGATCCTCGATTTGCGGAGTCTCCGCCATCATTGCTGCCCAGGGAGCAATCGACGCCGACGAGGAGGATTCCTCCTACGCCATCGCCGCGATCCTGCTGCTGGGAGCCATTTCTCTTTTTCTTTTTCCCCTAATTGGACACTTCCTGCACCTGAGCGACCGTGCCTACGGCCTCTGGGCAGGGCTGGCTGTGGACAATACCGCGGAGGCCACAGCCGCCGGAGCGCTGTACTCTGATGCTGCCGGCAAGGTCGCGGTGCTGGCCAAGACGTGCCGCAACGCCACCATCGGCTTCATCGTTCTGGGATACGCCATCTACTGGGCTTCGAAAGGCCAGGCGGCTGACGTGCAGAATAAAGGCGCATTCCTGTGGCGCAAGTTCCCCAAGTTCATTCTGGGATTTCTGCTGATTTCCCTGCTGGCCACCATAGGATTCTTCACCAAGCCACAACTCGCCGCCGTAGGCAACCTGTCACGCTGGGCCTTTCTGCTCACCTTCGCGGGTGTGGGCCTGCGGACCAACCTGCGCGAGTTGGGTAAGCAGGGGGCGCGACCCCTCATCGTCGGCGCCGTGGGAGAAATTGTCATCGCCCTCATCACTCTCGGACTTGTTTTTGCAGCCGATCACTGGTATCACCTGTAGCTGTTGTGCCGTGGGACATGTGCTGGATGAAAGAGAGATGAATTGAAACCAGGTTTATGGGTGTGTGGGGCCTTGCTTTGCGTGGGATACGTGTGGGCGCACCAAGCGCTGGGGATGCAGGCGCAAGTTGACGACTGGCCAAACCTGGCTCGCTACCGGGCGGACAACGAGGCACTTCCCGCGGTAAAAGGTGGCGAGCGGCGAGTGGTCTTTTTCGGAGATTCGATCACCGACGCCTGGGGGCGTTCGCCCACCACAGGAGTATTCTTCCCGGGCAAACCGTACGTGAACCGGGGAATCAGCGGACAAACGACCCCCCAGATGCTGGTGCGCTTCCAGCAGGATGTCGTACACCTCCATCCCGCAGCGGTGGTCATCCTGGCCGGCACGAATGACATCGCCGGCAACACTGGGCCCTCCACCAATCAGATGGTCGAGGACAACTTTACCTCGATGGCAGAGATCGCGAAGCATAGCGGCATCAAGGTGGTGCTTGCCTCAATCACACCGGCCTATGCGTATCCATGGAAACCAGGCATTCAGCCGGTGGAGCGAATTCGCGAGCTGAACCAGTGGCTAAAGAATTTCTGCTCCAGGAATGGATACGTCTATCTGGACTACTACAGCTCCATGGCCGATGCGACGGGGGCCATGCTTCCGGGTCTATCGTATGACGGCGTTCACCCCACGGCACAAGGGTACGCCGTGATGGCGCCCCTGGCGGAAAAGGCGATTACCCGCGCGCTCGGTCGTTAATCCAATCAAGCCTTGGGCGCCGGCTTAGGGAGCACGAGCTTTTTCAGGCTATCCTCATCGCTCGGCAGATCCGTCTTGCCGGCGGGAAACTTATTGAAGCTGAGAATATACGCGAGGAGGTCGGCGGCTTCGGGGCGGGTGAGCGTGCCTGGCTTGTCGGCCGGCATCAACTTCTGGATCATGTCGTAGAGGTTGAGCGCGGGCTGGCCCTCGTATTTAGAGAGGAAATCATCTCCGCTGAGCGGTGGATACGGACCCGTGCCATCCAGGGCGGATCCGTGGCAGGACACACACTGCTTCTGATACAGTGCGTCGCCGCGGTGGGCCTGGTCGTCGCTGTAAATGCCATCTGCGGCCGGAGCAGACTGGGCGCGGAGAAGATGAAATGAGAATCCGCAAAGAATAAGGCTGAAGCTCAGTATGACGGTCTTTTTAACAGGCACCCGCGTCTACTCCTCGAAGAGATTACACTACCCTGATCGTACTGCAGATCGGATCAACATCATTGTAAACAGTGGCCGGAGAAAGGTATGACTTTCAAGCGCTCAATCATTGGAGTGTTGGCAGCGGCAGTATGTTGTACGGCCAGCCTCGCAGCCCATGCAGGAACACCGCTGGCCTGCGATCCCAATAACGCGGGGTTGACGCTGCCGGAAGGATTCTGTGCGTTATTGGCGGCCGACGGATTGGGTACGGCACGGCACGCGGTGGTAGCGCCCAATGGCGATTTGTACGTTGCCCTGCAGAGCGGCAAGGGGAAGACAGGCGGAGTGGTTGCGCTCCGTGACGAGAACGGCGATGGGCGCTTCGAGACCAAGGAGTATTTTGGCGACGGAAGCAGCACCGGGATTGCTTTGCGTAACGGCTATCTGTATGTGGCCAAGGTGGAGTCGGTGGAGCGCTGGAAGATGACTCCGGGGCAGTTGAAGCCCACCGGGCCGCCTGAGGTCATCGTCGAGGATCTGCCGACCGAGCATGAGCATCACGACAAGGGCATTGCGTTTGACGGAAAAGGCTCGCTGTACATCAATATCGGTTCTCCCTCCAATGCCTGCCAATCTTTGGATCGTCAGAAGGGCATCGCGGGGCAAGATCCGTGTCCGCTGCTGGAGACCCATGGCGGTATTTGGAAGTTTGACGAAAACAAGTTGCACCAGAAAGAAGCAGATGGCCAGAAATTTGTGACCGGACTCCGGCAGGAGCCGGCGATTACCTGGCACGATGGCGCGGTCTATATCGTGATGAACAGCCGCGACCAGTTGGACGTTCTGTGGGCGGGCAAATTTACCGCCGAAGAGAATGCTGAGCGCCCTGCCGAGCCAATGTACCGCGCCACCCAGGGACTGAATTTTGGCTGGCCCTATTGCTTTTTCGATTACGGACAACAGAAACTGCTGCTGAACCCTGAGTATGGCGGTGACGGCAAAATCGTTGGGCGTTGCAGCGCATTTGCGCTCCCGATCGCAAGCTACCCGGCGCACTGGGCGCCGGTGGATGTGATGTTCTACTCGGGAAGCCAGTTCCCGGCGCGCTATCGGGGCGGAGCGTTCATCGCCTTCCATGGTTCATGGAACCGCGCCCCTCTCCCGCAGGCGCCTTCGAACGTAACCTTTCAGCCATTCGCCGGGGGCAAGCCATCCGGTAAGTTTGAGATTTTTGCCAGTGGCTTTGCGGGCAAGGATCCCTTGATGAATCCTACCGAGGCGGCGGCGCGCGCCGATGGTGTGGCGCAAGCTCCGGATGGCTCGATTTTCATCACCGACAGCCAGGAGGGAAAAATCTGGCACGTGTTTTATCGGAGCAGCAAATAACGATTGGAGCGACGATGAAAAAATTCATGATGATTGCGGCGCTGATGTCCAACATGGGAGTGGTCGCGCAAACTCCGGCAGCTGCGCCTCCGCCGATGGCGAAACCGGGATTCACGCTGACGACAACAGCGTTTGACGACGGGGGGATTATCCCAAACAAGTACACCCAGGCGGCAGAGAACGGCGCTCCAGTCTCTCCTCACCTCACCTGGACAAATGTGCCGGATGGAGTGGTTAGCTTCGCGCTGATTCTGCATGATCCGGATACGGCGCTGAATAAAACCACCAGCGAGGTGTTGCACTGGTTAATCTTCAATATTCCAGGCACAGCGCGCGAACTCCCGGAAGGCGTGCCGGCGCAAGCGCAACTGCCGGACGGATCCATCCAGGCGCTGAATCGCGGCCAGAAAGTCGGCTACATGGGCATGGGCGCGCGTGCTCCGGGACCCTATCATCACTACACCTACGAGCTGTTTGCGCTCGATACCAAGCTCAGCCTGGGACCCGACGCAACCCAGGCAGATGTGATGAAGGCGATGGATGGCCACATCTTGGCCAAGGCTGTTGTGGAGGGGCGTTTTCATCGTCCATGAATTTGAAGGGGACGGCCTTTAGTGTTTCAATCTGTATGATATTTCGACAGGAGAAGCTGCTTCGGATGCGGGGTTTTGTATCAGGGCACGACTTTAGTCGGGCCGTAAAAAGACTGAAAGAGAATTGGGCTTCAGCCCCTGCTGAGCATACCCTTACGGCTACGCTTACCTGGCGATGCAAAAGCCCAGGGGCTAAAGCCCAGATTCTTGTTGGCCTATACGGCCCGACTGAAGTCGTGCCCTGATACAAAACATCGGAGCAGCGACCACCAGAAACTCGCGCGTTCCGCCGATTTGACCTACACCCCGGAAGAACTGCGGCTTTAGTCGCTGAGGGGATTTTCCTTGGACTTATTCGAAGCTTCGCACGTGCGCAAGGGAGGCAGCACCATCGCCTCCATACTTCTCCTAGCGGCAAGTTCGCTGATTGCCCAGTCGACCAGCTGGACACTAGGTCCTTTTGTGCGCCCTGTCGATGCGCCGATTATCGAGCCCAACCCGAAAGCCGTCTTTACCGATCCAATAACCAAAAACCCTGTGCACTGGGAGGTGCTGCATACTTTCAATCCTGGGGCCATCGTGCGCCAGGGAAGGGTTTATGTGCTCTATCGCGCTGAAGATGACTCCGGAACCATGGTCATCGGCATGCACACTTCGCGACTGGGCATGGCCTCAAGCGATGACGGTATCCACTTCACCATCGAACCGGCGCCGGTTTTCTACCCCGATGTTGACTCACAGCAGGATAGAGAATGGCCTGGCGGGGTGGAAGACCCGCGCGTGGTCGAGAGCGAAGATGGTACCTACGTTCTCGCTTACACCCAATGGAACCGCCGCAATACGGATATCGGAATTGCCACATCCACTGATCTGATTCACTGGACCAAGCATGGCCCCGCGCTTGTGGGCGAAAAATACCAGCACTTCGATTACAAATCAGCCAGCATCGTCACCCGGCTCACGAATGGACATCTCATCGCGGCAAAAATTCAAGGCAAGTACTGGATGTACTGGGGGGAGATACAGGTGCGGCTGGCAACTTCGCCTGACCTGATCCACTGGACTCCGGTTGAGGATTCGTCCGGCAAAGCCATCGTCTTGCTGCACAATCGGCCGGGACGCTTCGACAGCGCCTTCCCTGAGGTGGGGCCGCCTTCCCTGCTCACGGATCGCGGTATTGTCCTCATCTACAACGGCAAAAATGCAGCGGTCCATGGAGCACCCGGAATCGCCGCCGGCGCCTACTCTGACGGACAGGCGCTCTTTGCGGCTAATGATCCCCAAAAGCTCATCGCTCGTACGAGTAAACCGTTTTTCAAGCCTGAGCAAGCATGGGAACAAAGCGGCCAGTACGTAGCGGGAACGACGTTTGCCGAAGGATTGGTATTTTTCCACGACAAATGGTTCCTGTATTACGGCGGCGCCGACTCTCGCGTCGGCGTCGCCGTTTACGCCCCCAAAGCGCACTGAAGGCTCAGGCGCTCAGTTCTTCTGCTTCATCCATGTCCGACTCCTCGACAAACAAGCCCAGCGCCTGCCGCTCGAAGAGACGCTTGTAGGTGCCCTCGGTCTTGCGGACCAGCGCATCGTGGGTGCCTTCTTCGACGACGTGGCCTTGCTCGAAGACGAGGATGCGGTCAAGCATCCGCACCGTCGACAGGCGATGTGCGATCACGATGGCCGTGCGGCCGACGATCAAGCGCTGCATCGCCTCCTGGATGAGCGCCTCCGATTCAGAGTCGAGGCTGGAAGTCGCCTCGTCCAGAATCAGAATGGGCGCATCCGCCAGAAAGGCACGAGCCAGCGCCACCCGCTGGCGTTCACCGCCAGAGAGTTTGACCCCGCGCTCACCCACCAGCGTGGCATAGCCCTTGGGCTGGCGAATAATGAAGTCGTGCGCATTGGCCAGTTGGGCCGCGCGCTCGATCTCCGCCGCCGTTGCTTCCGGACGCGCGTAGGCGATGTTTTCCGCCAGCGAGCGATGGAAGAGCAACGGGTCCTGCGGCACCAGCGCAAGCTGCGACCGCAAAGATACCTGCGCCGCCCGGGCAATCTCCTGCCCGTCGATCAGGATGCGCCCCTCGTTCAGATCGTAGAGCCGCTGCAGCAGCTTTACGAACGTGGTTTTGCCGGAACCTGAGTGGCCCACCAGGCCCACGCGTTCGCCCGCCTCGATGCGCAAGGTGAAGTCGTGGAAGAGCGGCTCGGTATGCGCACCGTAGCGAAAGGTAATGCGGTCGAAGAGCACCTCACCTTTGTCGATGCGAATCGGTTCGGCATCCGGCCGGTCTGCTACGCCCAGCGGCAGCACGTGCATCTCCACCAGATCCTCCATCTCATTCACACTGCGCTGCAAATTGGCCACGTGTTGACCGACGTCGCGCAGATATCCGTGCACGATGAAGTAGCTGGTGAGCACGAAGGTGACTCCGCCTGGCGTGGCTCGGCCTTGCCACCACAACCAGATCGCATACAGCGTCACCGAGCCCCTGAGACAGAGCAAGACGATCATCTGCGTGGTTCCGCTCCAGGTGCCATTGGTCCAATGGCGATAAGTGCGACGGCTCCACTTGTTGAGCACCCGGCCGAGGCGCGCATCTTCACGAGCTTCGGCTCCGAAGGACTTGACCACTGCGTTGCAGGTCACCGCATCCGCGAGGGCGCCGCCCACCAACGTGTCTTGTGCGTTCGACAACCGGGCGGCGGGGGAAACGAAGTTCAGCGAGAGTGCGATGGAAAGGCTGACATAGATCGTCGCGCCCGTGGCCACGATCAGCCCCATCGACAGCCAGTGTGAACCCAACACCAACGCACTGCCGACCAGCACCAGCGATGCGGGCAGTAAGGCCAACAGCAGTGTGTCGTCCATGAGGTCCACCGCCCACATGCCACGCGTGACGCGACGGACAATCGAACCGGCGAAGTTGTTAGCGTGCCAGTCAGTCGAGAACCGCTGCACGCGATAAAAAGCATCGCCGGCCAGGCGCGCCATCAACCGTATCGTGAGCCGGCTGATGCCCATCAGGGACAAGTGGCGTCCGGCCACCAGTACGCCGCCCAACAACAGCATCGTAGCCAGCGCCGACAATGCGGCGTGCAATGCCTGTTGGTGAGTACTGGTGCGGATGGCGACAGCATCGACCATGCGGCCGGCGAAGACTGGCATGAACAGGTCGGCGATCGTCGCTACCATCATGGAGCAGGCGACACCGATAACCAGCCATGCCTCACGTCGCCAATGGCGGAGGAGGAAGGCAAGTACGTCACGCATCACGTTCTGGCTACTTCGGGTAACACGCATAGATCACTCACCGGGACAACTGTTAGATCGCGAGGCATCTGCGCCTCCGCGAGGAGTTGGAGCCGGATGGCTCAACAAAAGGAAGCTGTCCCCAGGGAATGAGAAAAGGCCCTGAGGCTGCGCCTCAGGGCCTTCGTAAATCCGCAAACGAAGTGCGCTAGGGGCGCCCTACTTCCTTCAAACCGACAAAGTCCGATACGCCGGAGGGCCGGACCTGTTGGGCGAGGTGTTGGGTTTGTTGGTTGATTGACATAGCGCCTTATCCTGAAAGACTGAACCAGTTTACCTCAGCTTTCCGCGCGCGGCTATTAATTTTTGGTCGACAATCTCTTTTTGGAACGAGCAGAATGTTGAACGTTAACAGCCCGATGTTCAAGACGGGGGTAAGACCATGCAAAAGCGGCGGCTCTTCCTGTGCGTCCTGGCCTTCAGTGCCCTACCCATACTGGCCGGGTTTTTCCAGCAAGCCAATTTCAATGTGAAGACCGGCCTTTGGGAAAGCACTGTCGTGACGAATGCCTCGGGCGCCCCACCTGTCCCTGACGACGTGATGGCGCGGCTGACACCGGAACAGCAACAAAAAATGGCAGCGGCCATGGAAGCCTCAAAAGCGCATGCGGCGCAGCCACACACGACGCGGTTCTGCCTGACACAGGACAAGATGGATCGTGGATTTCAGCAGGACCACTCCGATCGCCCCAACTGCAAGCAGACGGTTGTGACCAATACCGCGAGCGTTCTGGAGGTGCAGCAGGAATGCTCAAACAACATGGGCAAGTCGGTGATGACCTTTCACTATCAGGCGATCAATTCGGAAACCGTAACCGGGAAGATCCATACAGTCATGACGGGAGGGAACAGAAGCATGGTTGCCGACAGCACCTTACAGGGTAAATGGATCAGCGCCTCCTGCGGCGATGTGAAGTAGAGTGGCGCTCAGCAGCACCCGCAAGCATGTCCATGCCACGCCGAACGTCCTTCATAAATGAGGATGGGGATGGCAATCAGAGCCGCAAGGGAATCAACCCACGGAATGTGGAAGCATGCGTTGGCAACCAGGCCCGCGAGGGTGATCAGGGCGAGATAGGCGCAGGTGGCTGATTGCATTGCGTCGGCTGCCAGTGCCACATTGTTGGTACGCCGCGCTTCGCGGCGCTTTAAGCCGGCCAAAACCGGCATCGCGACCAGCGCGACCACCGTCACGATTATCCCCAGACGACTTGTGTCGGGCCGGAAGTGAAAGGCCAAAGCCAGTAGGGCCGTGGATGCGACGATAAAGGCAAGAACGAAAAGCAGGACTCCAGCGATTCGCCCTGCGGTACGTTGAGAAAATGAAGCGGGTGACCCGTATTGCAGCAGCACGACTGTGGCGGATAGAAGCTCCACCAGGCTATCGGAGCCAAAAGCAAGCAACGCCGGGCTATGAGCGGTCCTTGCTGCGTACAGCGATGCCCCGCATTCGATAAGCATCCATGCGAGCGTGACAAGCTGAAGCCACAGGACTGTATTGGAACGTCGAACGGGCGCGCATACCGAGGCGGCTTTCACTGGCTGGGAACCGATCTGTACAAGTCCAGACATAGTGCCCTCAAAAAATATTGTCCCACATTCCGGGATCAGCGGCGGGTTCTGCTTCCCGCAGACATTGACAATCTCCTTGCGAAACAAAAGAATACTGATCGGTAAACGATGGGAATTCTTGATAGGTTTCGTCTCGACGGAAAGCTCGCGCTGGTCACGGGGTCTGCCACCGGGCTGGGTGCGGCGATCGCCGTTGCGCTGGCGGAGGCTGGGGCGTCGGTAGCATGCCATGGGAATCGCCGCCCCGCCGATGAAACCAGCGCAGCGATTCGCGCACTGGGCCACAACTCTCGTAGTTTTTCCGCGGACCTTGGCACGCAGGAAGGCGCGGATCAACTGTACGAAGCGGTATCGGCATCGATGGGCGTGCCCGATGTTTTGGTCAACAATGCCGGCACCATCTATCGCGAGCCGGCGGAGAACCACGACCTGCAGGCTTGGATGACCGTAGTTCAAGTGAATCTGAATAGCGTTTTCCGCCTGAGCCAGCTTGCCGGCCGGCAAATGCTTGAGCGGCGCCGGGGAAAGATCATCAACATCGCCTCGTTGCTGTCGTTTCAAGGTGGAATTCGGGTGCCGGCTTATGCCGCCTCCAAGGGCGGCGTGGCGCAACTGACCAAGGCGCTGGCTAATGAATGGGCGGGGCGCAATGTGCAGGTGAACGCCATCGCTCCGGGATACTTTCGCACGGAAAACACCACCGCGCTACGCGAGGACGAGGTGCGAAACAGTCAAATCCTGGCGCGCATTCCGGCTGCGCGCTGGGGAGAACCGGAAGATATTGCGGGGGCGGCCGTGTTTCTCGCTTCCTCAGCGAGCGACTACATCACGGGAGAGGTGCTGGTGGTAGACGGCGGCTGGATGGCGCGCTAATTTCTTCTGAGAATACGATGATCGAAATCGTCACGATTACATAAGCCTGGAGCGCAAGCTGGAGGAGCATTCATTTTGTCAAACACAATTGACGTATTGCACACGGAGGACGAATCCATGTCTCACCCGGAGCCGGGACTCCGCCGGCAAGTCATGTCCTATAGTCCGAGTATGATGCTCGTCCGGCATAGGATGAAGAAGGGTTGGGTCGGCGCCAGGCACAGCCATCCGCACGAACAGATGGTGTATATCGTCAGCGGTCATCTCACGTTCCAGCACCCAGGCGGGGTCTTCGAGGCAACCACTGGAGATAGCTTCCTGGTTCCAGGCAATGTGGAACATCAGGCTTCTGCACAGGAGGACTCAGAGGTTCTGGACATCTTCACTCCCTACCGCGAAGATTACGCCACGCCTCGTTAACGCGCCCACCACGCCAGGCCGTCCGGCTCTCGTCCGGCATCGATCTTGCCTACCATCGCCAGCCGATGCAAATCCACGACGGCTACATAGTGATCACGCGGACAGGCTACAAACGCACGGCTACCGTCCGGTTGCAGCTGGATCCCAGAGGCGCCGCGCTGCTCGATAGGAATACGCTTCACCACCTGCCGGCTATGAACATCGATCACGACCAATTCCTTGCCGGTGTGGGTCGTCACCAGCAGCAGGCGACCATCCGGAGTGAACTTGAGACGATTGGCTCCGCGCACATCCGGCGCTAGCGTAGCTTCCACTTTTTCGGCCGCCAGGTTGATGACCGAGATGGTGCCATCTCCATTGCCCACCCACACCTCCCGTTCATCCGGCGATACATCGAAGCCTTCTGCCGCTTGTCCGACGGGGACCAGCGTGTGTCTCCAACCCGCGACGGTGTAGGCTGCCGGAGCGGCAGGAGCCCCGGGCACCATCACCGGCTTCTGCACCGTCCGGTCGAAGACGCTCATCGTTGCCGATCCCGCATTCGAGGCTACGACTTTGCGGCCATCACGAGAAACCCACACCAGGTGCGTCTTGTCCTGTCCAGTCCCGAGTACGGATTCCACCCGTCCGGTTGCCGGGTTCAGGGTTCCCAATGCCTTCGAGCCCTCGGCCGTGAACCATATGGTTCCGTCGTGCAGGGTGAGCCCATGTGCTCCACGAAGCGGGCCCAGGTCGATCGAAGGCAGCGCCTTCTGCCCCACCAGGTCGACCACTGCGAGGGTATGCAGGGTGCCTTCCCCATAGTTTGATACGTAGGCGGTCCGCCCGTCCGGCCCAACCACCACCTCGTGCGGGTCTTCGCCGATCGGCACCTGGGCGAGCACCTGAAGCGTCGCTCCATCGACGATCGCTAATGCATGCGACTGTTTGGTCACCACCAGCAGTGCTCCCTGCACTTGCGCCGCAAGGGGGATGCTTCCCATAAGCATGGATAGCAACCCCAACAGTTTTTTCCAGTTCATGCTCGCCCTCAGCTGGCGGAAATTGTCAGCTTTAATCGGCCGGAGGTCTTGCCCGGCGTCTTCAATTGAATGCGAAAGATCTGGCTCCCCCAGTTTCGCTTCAGCTCCGCATTTTCCAAAGGAATTGTCTCGACGCTTGCAGTCAGGAGGTTTGGATCGAACGAAATCAAGGTGGGCGGCGCGCCCTGCGTAGAGGTTAATGTGAGCTGGCCTTTGCCGGTCTGCGCTACGCTACAAGCGGTCACGAGGCTCAAGGTGATGTCTGGTACCGGCGTGGTCAGGAAGTAACTGTCGCTGATCTCGATCACGTTGCTGCTTCGGTCAAGCCTTACGGTGCGGCGCCAGCTCTTCAACCCCGCCTCGGCCGGATACGCCTTAGCCAACTCCATGGCAAGTTGCGCCCAACGTTCATTCGCTTCGTAGGCCAGGTCAGTGGCTCGGAACATGGGCCCCACACCCTGCTGCACGCTGCCGATGGTTGGCAGGTTGTGATAGGCAGACTGCATCGAAGGGATCTCGTAGCGGTGCGCATCAAAGCTCTTCTTCTGGTAGGTCTCCTGGCCCATGTCTATCAATACGGGCAACCCCTGGGAATAGACCCAGAAGCTTCCGGTGTCGTTGTGACTGTGGCTCTTGCCGTTGTCGGCCGCAATGCAGGCCAGATAAAGTCCATCCGCCGATTCCGCCTGTCTTCTGGCGGCCATGATGTGCGAGTCCGGCAGCCAGGTATCACGCAGGAGTCTTGCTTTGGCGGGCGGCTGTGCACGCAGCTCCGCCTCGTTAAAGATCGCGGGAAGGGTGTTGGGATGGTATTGGGCGGGCATGCTGGCTACTGCGAGCGATATCAAGTCCTGATTCTTCAGCCTTCTGCCGAAACGGTACATCTTATCCACGTCGAGGTGAATGATCGGACTGGCGTCGCCTTGATTGAGGTAATAATCCCCCGCGATGTGGACGCGATTCATGTATAGGGCCATTTCGGTTATCAACGGATGACTGAAGATATCAATCGCCCCCGCGGTGGCAGAGTAGAAAAGCTCGAGCGCGTCGAACATTGCGCCTGCAGCCACATTCCAGTATCCGGGGCCCTCTTCACAACCCCCGTCGTCGGGGTAACTGTCGATGAACCTATCCAGGCAAAGTGTTATCTTTTCAACGCTTCGGTAGCGGCGGCCTTCATCCCTATCGACAAATAGAACCGTTGTCAGCCAATTCCAACATATCCACGCATCCCAGTTGTTCACCGGCTGCACCTTGCCCTCTGCAACCTCGATCCAAGGAAGATCATGCCGCGGCTTGCCGCCGGGCAAGCCCATCCACATGAAGTTCTTTGCCAGGAGCGGATCGAGAATGCGACGCTCGGTCTCGAAATAAACTCGTTCGCGGATGAGCGGGGAGACAGTATCGAGTGTCGAATCGAGCAAGTAGACTGAGGTGGCCAGGAGCGCGGATGTCTGCGCGGCAAAGAGGTCGACGATGGGATCCCTTGGATCGGGTAGCCCCAGATCGGCCTTCTGAATGTAGAGGTGGGCAGGTACACCCCAGAAGCTCTCCTCACACGTGGCCCAAACGCCATTGGTTATGTCGTCCAGAAAGCGGCCTTTGCCTTCGATGCACTCGGCAAAAACCAAAGCCTGCAAGGCAGCCATGCGCGCATTGCGAATGCTTTCGTAGTCGGTCCGGTTTCCGTTCCGTGCGTATTCGAGGAAGATCGTGGCCGGCATCTCAGGCCATTGGTAGCGCAGGTATTTTTCTCCAGCCGCAAGCAAGCTGGCCCGCGTCTCCGCGCGCAGTCCGTTCCAGGCGGCGCGATCATGAATGGTGGGAAATGGCCGGTATTTGTCTTGCGCTATGAGTGACTGTCTAAGCTTTTCAGGGCTGCACGCGTTGCTCAGGAGATTGCGCTGCTTTCCGCGCGAAGCCGCCGTATCGACGCCTTGCGGATCGGCTTTGGAGGCGAAGAGAGATACGGAACCTACGACTGCGGCGGATCCCAAGAGAAAATGCCGCCGGGACAGTGGCGAAAAGTAATTCTGCTTCCGCATGCAATTCCTTTGCTGAATGTTGTTATGATCCTATCCCCGGGGTCCGGCGGGTAGCTAGAAGCGTCCCGCATGGTACTTTGGTCCACCGAATACAACCATCGGCTTCTGAGTAAGCCAACTTAACGTAAGCGAGTGCGGCATGATGCGAGCGCCAGTTCTGCCAGCAGTTGTACTTGCACTATGGGCGTTGGCAGGTTCGCTCCTGGTCGGCCAGCCGGAAAGAGTCGAAACGTCCGAAACCTGGATGTTCGATCAGACCTCCGCCATTGGCGGTCATCCTACCAAGGTGCTGGGGCATCCCCAGGTGATTGAGACGCCCTTCGGCCGCGCCTTGCAGTTCGACGGGATCGAGGATGCGCTGTTTGTTGCCGTCCACCCCTTGGCAGGTGCGGAAACCTGGACGTGGGATGTCATCTTCCGGCCAGACGCAGACGGAGCAGCGGAGCAGCGGTTCTTCCATCTCTCGGTCCTGGATCCAGCGACAGGAGAGGATGCCAAGGACCGGCTGCTGTTTGAAATACGAATCATCAACGGGCAGTGGTGCCTTGACAGCTTTGCCATGGCGGATGGGCAATCGAAGACATTGCTCGACTGCGACAAACTGCACACCTTGGGAAAGTGGTACCGCGTCACCGCCGTCTACGACGGAAAGACGCTCAGGAACTATGTGGGCGATGAGCTGCAAGGCGAGGGGAGCGTGCAACTGGTTCCCCAGCGGCCGGGCCATTCATCAGTGGGGGTGCGAATCAACCTGAAAGATCATTTCAAGGGGGCGATCTATGAGGCACGATTTACCCGGCGAGCTCTGGCGGAGAAAGAGTTCCTGAAGATGCCGCAGAACGCGGAGGCCAAGTAAACTCACTTATCACCGAGAGGAGCCGCTGATGCGCTCTATGCTTCGATTGCTCGCCATGCAAGCAGCCTCGCTCTTCATCTTTATCCCGCTTGCAGCGCAAGCGCAGGCTACTCCCAAGACTCCTCCCAAAACCTGGGTGGACAAAGATACCGGCCACCGTGTCTACCGGCTCACCGATGAGCCCGGTTCCTCGGCGCTCTATTTCAACTTTGACGCCTATACGCCCGATGGCCGCCAGATGGTCTACAGTTCTCCCGCCGGCATTCACATGCTCGACCTGGTTACGCGACAGACACGCCTTCTCGTCCCCGCTCCACCTTCGCCGGCGGATAGCGCACCGGGGCGACCGAACATGGCGCGGCGCATCCTGGCCGTCGGCCGCAGCACCGGCGCCGTCTATTTCAGCGAAATGTCCTCCGACGGCTTAAGCTCCGTCTATTCCGCCGACAGCACCACAGGAACCGTACGCAAGCTGGTCACGCTTCCTCCGCGCGCCACTGTCGTCACTATCAACGCGGATGAGACCCTCGCGTCGGGGACGTACGTTGAAGGCGACCACTCCGCGGAGGAGTATGGTAACAATCTCCCCAAATCGCCCTCCCCGGCAGCCGGCGGCCGGATGTCGAATGGCAACCCCTCCGGCTCGCTCGTCCAGCCCGATGGCAAAGGGCAGATGATGGCCCGCCGCCTTGCTGCCCATCTGCCTATGGTGCTCTTCGTTGTGGACCTCAAGACCGGCAAGCTCAAAGAGTTGCTCCACTCCACCGAATGGATCAACCACATGCTCTTCTCGCCCGTCGATCCAACGCTCCTGATGTATTGCCACGAGGGGCCATGGCAGCTGGTCGACCGCATCTGGCTCATTCGCACCGATGGCACCCATAACACCCTCATCCACAAACGCACGATGTTCATGGAGATCGCTGGCCATGAGTTCTGGAGCGGTGATGGCCAATCCATTTGGTACGACTGGCAGTTCCCTAAAGGACAGGTCTACTTCCTCGCCGGCTATGAGATAGCTACCGGGCACCGCGTCGCTTACAACATGACGCCCAACCAATGGTCGATTCATTTCAACGGCTCCAACAACCCCGCGGTCTTCGCCGGTGACGGTGGAGACTCCGGCCAGGTGACGCAGGCCCCCGACGGGACCTGGATCGAGCTCTATCATGCCGAACCGTTGAGCCGTCACAACGGTTTCAACAACCCCGACCTCATACAACCGGGGATCCTCCGCTCTGAACACCTCGTGAATATGGCCAACCACAACTACAAGCTCGAACCGAACGAACGCTTCTCCCCCGATGACAAGCTCATCTTTTTCACCAGCAACATGTTCGGTCCCAGCTACGTCTTTGCCGTCGAAGTAGCCCAGGCGGTGGATCCAGCAGCAGGCGAGGTCCTCTCGACTCCCGCGCTCGCCCAGAGGTTTGCCCGCAAACCGCCGCCTACTCCCTTCGGCGAGCAATGGTGAGTGGGAGAGGCCACGATCGGTGGCGTGGCGCCCTAAACAAGTTGCGGATAAGCTGCTGTTGGGTCGACGCCCCGGTCACCAGGGCTAAACTGGCTGCGAAAAATCTCTGCACCGTGCAGGAACGCAAATACCTCAGGGGCTAAAGAGTCTGCGTGAGAACCGCAGGTCCAGAGTTGAGCCCCGGAGGGACGGCTGAAAACGGACCACGGCGCCAGTCCTGAGTTTGCTGGATCATGCAGGATTGGTGAGGAGGATGCCCAGGACTACGTCCTGGGATATTTTCAGCCGTCCCTCCGGGACTTTCCCTGGCTCTCATGTCTACCCAGGACTGCGTCCTGGGCTACTCTCAGCCGTCCCTTTGGACTGATCGCGATCTGCCCTGATAGCTGTTTTGTTTCAGCAAGTGCTGTCCAAGTCAGCCGATGGAAAAGAACTAATTTGGACAAGACTGACTCTCAGCCGTCCCTACGGGACTGGGTTCGTCAATGGCGTTCTCACGCAGACTCTAAAAGCCCTCATGCTGTGGCTTTGTGCGAACTGATACAAAACCGAGTTTTGGCCGCAGCCTGTTCAGTCCGGGGCTGCCACCTCTGTGTTGATCCAAAAGCAGGGTTTTCAGCAACTTGAAACCCGCGCCCTTTATTCAGAGCGTTTTTGCGCTGCCCTCGGGAAAAGCCGCATCTAAGCTTTCTAGATTATGACTTGGACAGCGACAACGTTGCGGATCGCGCCGCTCTGGTTCGGGCTAATGCTGGCGGGCTGCGCAAGCCATGCCGCCGAGCAGCAGCCGGCCCCAGCGGCTCAGCCGGAGATGAAACCGGCCCCGGCGACGCCCATTGCCGAGAAGAAGGACGAGTTGGGACAACAGTCGTGGGATCCGCAGTGGGATCTCGTTGTCGAGCAGGCGTTGTCACCGGAAATGCTGTCACCAAGGGTGGCTCGCGAAGTAAGAAGCTACTGTCCCCGGTTCGCCGCGCTGAGCGATGGCGATAAACGCGCCTTTTGGGCTTATACCTTTCAAGCGATGGCAGGAGCGGAGGCGGGCCTGAAACCGACCACAGATGTGCGCCATACCGAGCCCGAAGTTGCAGTGGAGGACACGGTTACCAAACGAATGGTCCGCAGTGAAGGGCTGTTGCAGCTTACTTATATGGACGCAACGCGGTACGGCTGCGATTTCGACTGGGAGCAGGATAAGACGCTAGCGGAAAAAGATCCGGCAAAAACCATCCTGCAGCCAAGGAATAATCTGTTATGTGGAGTGAAGATTCTGGAGAATCAGATAGTCACGCAGAGAAAGCCCCTGCTCTCACCGTCGAGCTACTGGGTTACACTGCGGCCTGAAACCCCAAGCTACCTGGTATTTGCGAAGCAGATGAAGAATGTACCAACGGTGTGCCGCGAAGGAATGCCCCGAGTGCAAGAGGCCAAGCGTAGGCACCCCGGCAGTGTGCCGGCGGAGGCCCTTGCGCTTCATGCCGCGGGCTCAACACCGGCTAACTAACTCGTCATGAATCTGACGCCGGATGATCACCTCTTCGTTCTCACCGGCGCGGGAATCTCCGCGGAGAGTGGGCTCGCGACCTTCCGGGGTTCGGGAGGGTTGTGGAATGGGTACCGGGTGGAGGAGGTGGCCACACCCGAGGCCTGGCATGCCAATCCCGAACTAGTGTGGCGCTTCTATTCCATGCGTCGCCGCGATGCCATGGCAGTAGAGCCGAATGCTGCACACCTGGCTTTAGCTGAGATCGAACGAAAACTGGGTAATCATTTTTATCTCTGCACGCAAAATGTTGACGACCTCCACGAGCGTGCCGGAACCCATCGCGTTCACCATATGCACGGAACACTCTTCCAATCGCGTTGCGTGCAATGCAACGTACCTTTTCCAGATCGATCCTTCTATGAGACTGCTACCGATCTGCCTCTGTGCACAGAGTGCGGTGAGCCGGTTCGCCCTCACATCGTGTGGTTCGGCGAAGTTCCCCTGGACATGGAAGGCATCTATGCCGAACTCGACCGCGCCACTCGCCTGTTGGTAGTAGGTACTTCGGGATCTGTTTATCCCGCCGCGGGATTGGTACACGTCGCCAACCAGCGCGGCATAGCTACCACCTATGTGGGTCCAGAGGACCCTCTCAACGCCGACGCCTTCGACGAGATCGTTCTGGGATCAGCCACGGAGGTGCTTCCGCGGATTCTCTAGGCCGCAGGACCTATGCGGCGACTCCTGTGTGGTCGTGTTCCTCAGTCCAGATCTCGTATTCGCGACTTGCTTGGCCGAGTCGATAAGTGGTATTTCTTGTTTCCGCAACCTTGTTCTTCTCATCAAACTGCACGATCGGCGAGG
>Ga0302325_10005486_pt1 | contig 28788 bp, 28 predicted proteins | sample Palsa_T0_2_FD_201948 | JGI IMG/M metagenome (GOLD analysis project Ga0302325, IMG submission 201948) | Peat permafrost microbial communities from Stordalen Mire near Abisko, Sweden - Palsa_T0_2 | ecosystem: Environmental > Terrestrial > Soil > Palsa > Peat permafrost | place: Sweden: Abisko...
GAAGGCGATCGAGGAGCCCGCCCCCCGGACGGTCTGGCTGCTGTGCGCGCCGTCGGCCGAAGATCTGGTCACCACGATCAGGTCACGCTGCCGAGTTGTCACGCTTGTCGTGCCTGCGTCGGCGGCATTGGCTAAAGTACTGGTCGAGCGGGACGGTATCGAGCCCGCGAGAGCGCTGGCCGCGGCCCGTGCGGCGCAGGGACACGTGGGCCGCGCCCGGCGTCTGGCCACCGATCCCTCGGCGGCCAGACGCCGGGCCGACGTGCTGCGGGTGCCGCTGCAAGCCACCTCGCTCGGTCCCGCCCTCTCACTCGCCGCCGCCCTGGTCCGCACCGCCGAGGACGAAGCCAAAGCGGTGACCGAGGACCTGGACGAGCCGGAACGCGCCGCGCTGCGCCAGGCGTTCGGTGAGGGGTCGACCGGCAAGGGCGTGGCCAAGGCCATGCGCGGTGTGGCCGGCGCCATGAAGGACCTGGAGGACCGGCAGAAGTCCCGCGCCACCCGGGTCAAGCGCGACACCCTGGATGCGGCCCTGCTCGACCTGGCGCTGTTCTACCGGGACATCCTGATGATCTCGCTCGGCGCCGACGTCGAACTAGCCAACGCCGACACCGAGCTCGCCAACGGCGCCGACCTGCGCCAGGTCGCCTCCGCGTCCTCCCCGGAGTCCACCCTGCGCCGCATCCAGGCCATCATGCACTGCCGCGAGCGCCTCACCCTCAACGTCGCCCCCCTCCTAGCCGTAGAGGAAATGACCCTCTCCCTAGTAGCCGGCTAGCCCCGTCCCGCGCCCGCCTCCGCCCGCTCCGCCCTGCCTCCGCCCGCGCCCGCCCGCGCCCGCGCCCGCCCGCGCCCGCCCGCGCCCGCGCCCGCCCACGCCCGCGCCGGTCCCCGCGCCCGCCTCCGCCCGCTCCCATACCGGTACATTTCGCCCATATCGGTCTGTGCCATGCAGAGACGGAATGTATGGTTGCGGCAACCAGCACACTCTTCTGTGCAGGTTGCCGCAACCATACAAAGCCAGCCCGCGGTCACGTCCCGGCCGGGGCGCTCCTTGGGCACGGAACGGTGCGGATGGGAAGAGGGGGGCGCATGCGGCCGTTCGCCAGGGCCCCTTTGATCCGCTGCGCCACCATGGCCGGCTCGCGCCGGATCTGGCTAGGCAGGAAGTGCAGCGGGATGATGCCGGCCTCGGCCATTAGGTCATGGCGGACCGTCGTGCGTTCGTGGTCGGCAGGCCCGAGGTGCCACTGGCGCGAGTCGACCTCCGCGACGACGCCGGCCTCCGGCCACCATGCGTCGGGACTGACGAGGAACGTGTCGCCCATATACAAGGAAGGATTGAACAGCGGCATTGGCAGCCGGGCTGCCTTTATCAGGTTGCGGAAGTCGCTCTCGGCGACGGACCGGACGCCGTCGGCCACCTCGCTAAGCACCGTCCGAAACATCGCCGAGCCACGGACTGGTCCGCTCTGCAGTTCGCTGGCTAGCTGGCTGATCGTGCACCGGCCGAGCTGGACCGCTCCCGCTACTACGGCGCGGACATCGCTGAGGCTGGTGAGCTGCCATGCGGTGTCGGCCACCGCGCGGGCGGCCAGGACGAGCCGCACCGGCCCGCTGGCGGCGCTCTGAGCTGGCATCCGAGCCGTGCGGTGCAGCCGTGCGAAGCCGGCGTCGCCGCGCTGCCGCCTGGCTGGGACCAATACGTCGATCGTGTCGAGGTTCGGTGTGCTCCGGATGGCATAGTGAATCAGGGCCACCGGGCCGGTGATGAGGCTGTGCGGCCCGGCGTAGAGCAGGGCGGCCATCTCTTTCTGCGGCATGCTGGGCGTGCCGGTCACGCCCAGGTAGACCCCAGGAAGCAGCGCCTGCCACGGGCCCCCAGCCCGGATGCGGTACTGCATCGAGCGGTCGGACATGCCGACCGCGAGCAGTTGCTCGCGGCTGACCACGGAGAGTTGCCGGTTCAGGAGCTCGCCCAGGCCGTCCGATCGTGCTATTCGCGGCATAACCAGAGCGTGACGCCGGGGTCTGACATCCCTTGGTACGCACGATGTCTCACCGCGTCAGTGTGAATCACGCGCCGGAATATTCAAGATGAATAACGGACGGAACGGCCCGCGCTCAACAGTTCGGCCCTTTCGTCTTGCGGCCAGCAGCCGAACGGCCGCTGGTTCGTGCCATAGGTACGGAACATGCGGTTATGGCCTGGTAAGGCGTCACCCCTGGGGCTAGGCCGGGCGACAACGTAGTCTGACCGGATGGGCATGATGATGGCGGTCAGCTTCGAGCGGTACGGGCGGCTGTATTATCTCGACCCGGGCGCGTACTCGCCGGCGATCGGCGAGAAGGTACTGGTGCCCACCGACTCAGGTCCGGAGGTGGCCCAGTGTGTGTGGGCGCCGCAGTGGGTGTCCGAGGACATCGACGGGCTGCCGGTCTGCGCGGGCCTGGCCACCGACGATGACCTGGCCCGGGACGAGGAGAACCGGCGGCGGCGGGCGGAGGGGCGGCTGGCCGCGCGTCGGCTGATCCGGGAGCACCGGCTGCCGATGAAGGTCACCGCGGTGGACTTCGTGGGGTCCGAGGGCGTATTCATCGTGTACTTCAGCGCGCCGCACCGGGTGGACTTCCGCGCGCTGGTCCGGGACCTGGGCGGCCGCCTGAAGGGCCGGGTCGAGCTGCGCCAGATTGGCCCCAGGGACGAGGCGCGGCTGCAGGGCGGGATCGGGCCGTGCGGGCGTGACCTGTGCTGCGCCACCTTCCTGAAGGACTTCGAGCCGGTCTCGGTCCGGATGGCCAAGGACCAGGACCTGCCGGTGAACCCGCTGCGGATCGCCGGGGCGTGCGGTCGGCTGATGTGCTGCCTTAAGTACGAGCACCCGCTCTACCAGGACTTCCGCAAGGACGCGCCGCCGGTGGGCGCCTCGGTCACCTCGCCCGCCGGGCCGGGGACGGTGGTCGGGCACAACGTTCCCTCCGACACGGTGGTGGTGAAGCTGGCCGCCGACGGGCGGGCGCACGCCTGCCCGAAGGCCAGCGTGTGCGGGTCACGGCAGGCGTATGAGTCGATGCACGGCAAGCGCGGGAAGGCGGCCCGGGAGGACGGATGAGCGCAGGCCGCAGACGGCCTGCCCGGCTTGCGGCAGCGCGGCCTGCCCGGCTTGCGGCGGTCGCGCTGGCCCTGGTCACGACTGGGCTTATGGTCGGCTGCTCCGGCGCCAAAGGCTCGCAGGCCGCCCCGGCCAGTCCGGCCGCCGTCCCGAAGCCCCCGACGACGCTGGCCGGCTACTACGCGCAGCGGCTGGACTGGCAGCCGTGTGACGACGGCTTCCGGTGTGCCCGGCTGCTTGTGCCCTTCGACTACAGCCGCCCGGACGGCCGGCGGTTCTCGCTGCCGCTGATCAGGCTGCCCGCCACCGACCCGTCCCGCCGGATCGGCGCGCTGGTCGTCAACCCGGGCGGTCCCGGCGGGTCGGGCGTGCGCTACGCGCTCGGGGCCCGGAGTGAGTTTCCCGGCGCCGTGCGGGCCCGGTTCGACATCGTGGGGTTCGATCCCCGCGGCGTGGGCGGCAGCGAGCCGGCCGTGACCTGCATGACCGGACCGGAACTCGACCAGTACTTCGCGACCGACGACGCGCCGGCCGACGCCGCGCAGCTGGCCGAGGTGGTCCGCCAGAGCCAGCTGTACGCCGCCCGCTGCGAGCAGCGTTCCGCGGCCCTGCTGCCGTATGTCGGCACCCAGAACGCGGCCCGCGACATGGACGTCCTGCGGTCCGCCCTCGGCGAGTCGCAACTCACCTACCTCGGAAAATCTTACGGAACGTACCTGGGTGCGTGGTATGCACAATTGTTTCCCGACCGCGTCCGGGCTCTCGTCCTCGACGGTGCGGTGGATCCGGACACGCCCTCGCTGGCCGACGACATCACCCAGGCCGAGGGATTCAGTGTCGCGTTCCGGTCGTTCGCCGCGTGGTGCCTGGCCTCGGCTCCCTGCCCGCTGCAGTCGGGCGGCTCGGCCGCTGTTAACGCCGGGGTGGCGAAGACGCAGGCGCTCATCACCCGGGCCAACGCCACGCCGCTGGCCAGCCAGCTCGGTGACGGGCAGGTCGCGGACGGCGCGATGCTGCTGAACGGCATCGCGGGCGCGCTGTACAGCACGTCGTACTGGCCCGACCTGAAGATCGGGCTGACCGAGGCGTTCGCCGGGAACGGCACCGTGCTGGTCGAGCTGGCCAACCTGCTGTACGAACGAAACCCCAACGGGACCTACAGCAACCTCGCCGACGCCGACACCGCCATCAGCTGCCTGGACCGGCCGTGGCCGCGCTCCCTGGCCGCCTTTGCGGCGGCGGCCGCCGAAGCGTCGCGGGTGGCCCCGCTGTTCGGCGCGCCGATCGTGTGGGGCAGCCTGGCGTGCGCGTACTGGCCGGTCCCGTCCTCTCCGCTGCCCCGGATCCGGGCCCCCGGCGCCCGGCCGATCCTGGTCGTCGGGACGCTGCGGGACCCCGCCACGCCGTACCGGCAGGCGCAGGCGCTGGCGGCCGACCTGGCGTCCGGCGTGCTGCTCGGCTGGAACGGCGACGGTCACACCGCCTACGGCGAGGGCAGCGCCTGCGTGGACACGATCGTGAACGACTACCTGATCGACCTGACCGTGCCGCGCAGCGGCCGGGTCTGTCCGTGATGGTGTAACGCCGGGACCTCGTGCGGGACTACAGGGGGCATGTCCGATCCCCAATGCGCGAGGAGTTCCTGTGAAAGTACCGATTCGGCTGAAGCCGGTGGCGGCCGTGGCCGCCGCGACGGCCGCCGCGACGGTTGTGGTGGCGGCCCTGGCCACGCCGGCCTTCGCGAGCACCACCTTCGCGAGCACCACCTTTGCCAGCAAGGGCGCGCCGTCGTCCGGCTATTCCGGAGCCAGTCACGCCGTGTTCGTTCAGACCGACGCTGCGTCAGGGAACCGCATCGTGACTTATCACCGGGCCGCGGACGGCGCGCTGAGCCTGGCCGGCAGCTACCCGACCGGCGGTCTCGGCGGGGTTCTCGGCGGGTCTGTGGTCGACCACACGGCGTCGCAGGGCTCGCTGACCTATGACCCGCGGCATTCCCTGCTGTACGCGGTGAACGCGGGCAGCAATACCGTCTCGGTGTTCGCGGTGAGCAGGGACCATCTCGCGCTGCGCCAGGTGCTCAGTTCCGGCGGGACGTTCCCGGTCAGCGTGGCCGTCCACGGCGATCTGGTGTACGTGGTCAACGCCCTGGACGGCGGCTCGCTGCGGGGCTACCGGGTGTTCGGCAGCTTCCTGGTGCCGCTGCCCGGATCGAGCCGCGCGCTCGGCCTGAACCCCGACGCGAGCCCGCAGTTCACCAACACGCCGGGGCAGGTCGCGTTCACCCCGGACGGCTCCAAGCTCATCGTGACCACCAAGGCCAACGGCAACGACATCGACGTCTTCGACGTCGGCTTCGGCGGCTGGCTGTCCGCCGCGCCGGTGGTGAACTCCGAACCGGGCACGGTGCCGTTCGCGATCACCTTCGATTCCTACGGCAACCTGGTCATCGCCGAGGCCGGTACCAACGCCCTGGCCACCTTCGCGATCAGCGGCCACGAAACGCTCACCCAGCTCGACGCGGTCGGCACCGGGCAGGCCGCGACCTGCTGGGTGGCCCCGGCCGGGCCGTTCCTGTTCGCCTCCAACGCGGGCAGCGCCGCGGAGAGCGGCTTCACCTCCGCCGCGGACGGGCAGCTCGCGCTGCTCGGCGCGACGGCGACCGCTGCCGGGACGGTGGACGCCTCCGCCGCGGCCGACGGCCAGTTCCTTTACGTGCAGACCGGCGGGGCCGGGATCGTCGACGAGTATGCCGTGGGGTCGGGCGGTGCTCTCACCCAGATCGGTTCCGTCACGGTGCCTGACGCGGTGGGCGGCGAAGGAATCGTGGCCTTCTGAGCTCACACCACGCGACGTTAGGAATCTGGAAATGAGCCGGTCGCTGTCCTGGGGTGGGCGGCGGCCGGCTCGCCCTATCCTGGCGATGATGGAATCCGACGGCGAGCTGCTGCTCCGGCTGCGTTCGGGCGACGAGCGGGCCTTCGTCGGCCTGGTCGAGCGCTACCACGAGCCGATGCTGCGGCTGGCGGCCTCGTTCGTGCCGAGCCGGGCCGTCGCCGAGGAGGTCGTCCAGGACACCTGGCTGGCGGCGCTGCGGGGCCTGGCCGGGTTCGAAGGCCGCTCGTCGCTGAAGACCTGGCTGTTCGCCATCCTGGTCAACCAGGCCAGGAAGACGGGCACGCGGGAGCACCGCAGCATTCCCGTCGCGGATCCGGAGCCGGTCGTCGATCCGTCCAGGTTCGACGCCTCCGGCGGCTGGTCGGCTCCGCCCGAGCACTGGATCGAGGTGGCCGAGGGCCGGATGGAGGCGGGCAAGCTCGCCTACCGCATCCGGGTCTGGATCGACGAGCTGCCCGCCCGGCAGCGGGAAGTGGTGCTGCTGCGCGACGTCGAGGGGATGAGCAGCGACGAGGTCTGCGCCGTGCTGGCCCTGTCCGACGCGAACCAGCGGGTCCTGCTGCACCGCGGCCGGAGCCGGCTCAGGCAGCTGTTCGAAGACGAGTTCCGGGAGGTGCGATGAGGCTCCTTCGCGGTCGTGACCTGGTCTGCCAGCAAGCCGTCGAGCTGGTGACCGACTACCTGGAAGGCACGCTCAGCCGGTCCGCCCGGCGGCGGTTCGAAGCGCACTTGGCCGGCTGCCCGCACTGCACCGAGTACCTGGCGCAGATGCGCGAGACGATCAGCCTCACCGGGCGCCTGGCGCCCGAAGACCTGACCCCGCAGCTGCGGGATGAGTTCGTCGACCTGTACCGCCGGTGGCAGTCCGACCAGCAGTAGGACGCACGGGTGCTTCCGATTTCCCGGCTGCCCTGTTCCCGGCTGCCCTGTTCCTGGCCGCTGTGATCCGGGCGGCGACGGCGGTGAACCCCAGCGCGCCGGCCAGCGGCAGCAGGATCACCGCGGGCAGCTGGTAGCGCCAGGAGAACTCCAAGGCGTCGGAGCCGGCCAGCAGCACGACCGCGGACAGGGTCACCAGCGCGCAGGCGGCGGCCAGCTCCTTGTCCGCGGCGCGGAGCGTGCGGCGGCGCCGCAGGCCGGATAGTGAGCCGCCCAGCCCGGCGGCCAGGGCGAGCGCGTACAGCGGGCCGGGCGTGCAGCCGCCGTGCAGCTGGTAGTCGCGCAGTACCGCCGCTATCGGTTTGACCGCCACCAGATCGCCGCCGCCGCCGTTCTCCCGGGCCAGCTGGCTGAAGACGGTCATCGTGAACCCCGGCGGGTACGTCGGGTAGAGGGTCTGGAACTGCCAGCGGGAGATGCTGGTGATCTCGGGGGCGCCGTCCCTGGTCAGCGCGAACAGCCGGACCGAGTCGGAGGCGACCGCCGCGGCCACCCGCAGCGGCTCCTGGCGGAGCACCGACAGGGAGAAGGAGGCGAGCAGCTTCTCCCGGGTGGTGCCGGCCGGAACCGGCACGGTCAGACCCGGGGACTGCGGGTTGTTCAGCAGGCCGTCCACGCCGCCGAGGGTGAGGGTCAGGGCGGCCGACGGGCACAGGGCGCGTTCGCCGGCCGGGACCTTCAAGGTGGCGCAGTCGGCGGCCGCAGCGGCGCGCCCGTACTCCGGGCCCGGCCCGTTGCGGGCCAGCCCGAAGTGCCCGGTGGCGCCGTAGGCCGCGGTCATGTAGCCGAGCAGCGGCAGCGCGAAGCAGGCCCCGGCCAGCGCCGCCCAGCCGGCCCGGTGCCGCCATCGGCGCGTGGTCAGCGGGCTGGGCACGATGAGCAGCGCGAAGATCATCACGGGCACGATGAGGACCGCGCCGATCTCGCGGACGGTGGTAGCGGCGCCGAGGGCGAGCGCGCCCGCGGCGACCAGCGGCAGGCCAGGCCGCCTGCGCCAGAGCAGCAGCACCAGGCCGGCCGTGATCATGGTCTCGAACGCCGCGTCCGGCATGATGGTCTGCTCGAGCTGGAGCTGGTAGGCGTCAAGCAGCACCGGCGCCACGGCCAGCGCCGCAAGCCAGCGCGGGACCCGGCGCCGGGTCAGCAGCGCGTACCCGGCCGCCGCCATGGCCAGGCCGAACCCGTGCTGGGCCGCCGCGACCAGCCCGAATCCGCCGAGTGGATCGAGCAGCCGCAGCAGGACCCGGTAACCCTCCGGCTCCGAGCCGTCCGGGTCGGCCAGGTACTTGACCGAGTCGATGTACAGCAGCGCCGGGCGGTAGGCGATCTCGGCGAGGACCCGCAGGGCCAGTCCGGCCGCGAAGACCAGCGCGAACATCCAGTGCACCCGGGCGGCCGCGCGGGCCGTCCGCCTCGCCCGCCGGACCCGCCCCAGCGGTCTCGCGCGTCTCTCAGCCTGGTCGCGGCCGGCCTCCGGAGGAGCTGCCGTCCTGTCCATCGCCACCACAGGCAAAGGTCTGTCCTTGCTCCTTCGGCCCGGCTTCCGCAGCGCTATTTGCTCGCTGGGAGGCCGATGTTAGTCGGCTGATGATCATGTTAAGGCCGAGTATCGCGGCGACCGGGATCAGGGTCAGCTGGGGCAGCTGGTAACGCCAGTCGAAGGTGGCGAACGCGGCCGCCGGGACGAGGACGAGCACCGCGCTAGCGGTGAACAGCAGGCCGGCGTCGCGGCAGGCGCCCGGCTGTCCGCGGCGCTTGCCGCCACGTTCCTTGCCGCCACGTTCCTTGCCGCCACGTTCCTGGCCTCCGCGGCGCTTGCCGACGACGAGGCCGGCCAGTCCCAGCAGGAGCCCGGCCGCGAAGACCGGCCCGGGTACATAGAACCACCGCCCGTAATCGGTGAGGAAGGCGGCCGGGGCAGGCCGGACCGCGGGGGCCCGGTACCCGAGCGCGCCGATCGACGCGTCGGCCTGCGGATCGGGCAAGATGTAGGTGTGGAACTGCAGATAGGCCGGTGAGTACTTCTCCGGCCCCGCGCCGCGGACCGGCGCGAAGCCGTAAATGAAGTCACGCCCGACGGCTTCGCCGTAGGCGAGCGGCTGGTGCAGCAGTATCCGCAGGCTGAAATCCTCCACCACCGCGTCCCTGGACATACCGGCGGGCGGCGTGAACGTCCACTGCGGTGAGCTTGGGTCCCAGGTGTAATAGTCCGCGTTGCGCAGCGCGGGCGGCTGGGTGGGGCACAGCGGCTTTTCGTAGCTCGGCAGTTTCAGCCCCGAGCAGGAGGCGAAATCCGCGACCCGACCGTATAGGAACGCGCCGCTGAAGGAGGTGAAGCCCCACTGCCCGTGCGAGGCGTCGAACCAGCCGAGATATCCGGCCACCGGGATGAGGAAGCAGCCGATGAGCGCCCCCAGCCGCTTGATCGTGCGTCGCCATGGCCGTACGGCGACCAGCACGTACCAAGCGGCCGGGACGATCATGATCAGGTCTTCGTCCCGGAACGTCACGGCCACCCCGAGAAGCAGCCCGCACGCCGCGGCCCGCCGCCAGCCCGGCCGGTCCGGCCGCCAGACCAGGACGGTCAGCGCGGCGACCAGCAGGAAGACAGTCCAGGTGTCGGTCAGCACGTACTGCTCGAGGACGAGCTGCAGCGGATCGAAGAGCACTCCGATGGTGGCCGCCGCCGCCAGCCACGCCGGGGTCCCGAACCGGATCAGCACCGCGTACACCAGCCCGGCCGTAGCCAGTCCGACCAGGTGCTGGACCAGCGGGATGATCCACATGTCGTGCAGTAGCAGCACCGGGACGATCAGGACGGAGTACCCGCTCTGCCGCAGCGCGTCGACGCTCCAGTGCCCGGTGGCGAAGTTGTGCGCGTACTGCAGGTACCGCACGCTGTCCGGGAAAATGAGCGCCGGATGGTACGCCGCGAACACCACGCCGCGCAGCCCCGCCGCCAGCACCAGCAGCGCCGCGAACATCCAGTGCCGCCGCAACCCGCGGCGAGCCCGCTCCTTAAGGCTCTCCTCGTCGGCGCCCCGGTCCAGCCCGACCACCGCTCGACCGTCACCGCCAGCACTGGACCCGGCGGCGGCGCCAGCCGGTACTGCCAGTAGCGGTCCGCCAGCAGTCTCAGCGGCGCTGCCATCTGCCGCTGATCCGCCAGTATCGCCGCCCTGCCGTCGGCGCGAACCCACCACAGCGTTTCCCAATCGTCGGTGTAATGATCGGCGAGCATGGTCACCCATGGGTTCTCGCCGATGTTGCGCAGCCGCTTCAAGGTCTTGCTCGACTTCGGCTTCTGATCAACGGCCGTGTAGATGGTGTCACCGTCAACCGCGAAGGTGGCCACCACCACGTGCGGACGCCCCTGACCATCAGCGGTTCCCAGCCGCGCCACGGGCACGGTGGCGAACCGGGCCCGCGCCTGTTCTTCGGCAAGCCTCACGGTGAGGATAGTACGGGCTTTGTCCTGCTGGCCGGGCCGGCCACGGCCCCGGCTTCCGGTAGACTCGTCGCGTCGCCCCGCCGGACGGCACGCCGCCTTAGCTCAGTCGGTCAGAGCGACGCACTCGTAATGCGTAGGTCATCGGTTCGATTCCGATAGGCGGCTCGGAATATCTACAGCTCAGAGGCACATTTTCTCTGGTCCGGCATGATCGAGAACCAGGACCGTGGAACGAATGACCCGTTCCACGAAGGCAGAATTATCGATCGAGAGCGGGCGATCATCGGGGCCCGCAGAGTAAATGCCGAAGATCATCTGAATGTGCGAGGCGGCTCATACCTGCGCTCGACGGCCGATAGCATGGACGGGCTGATGCGGCATCAGGCCGCAAAGGCGGCCCGCATCCGTGATCGCGAGGGGCCGCGACGTGGGCGGCTGGCCGGGATCTGGAGAAGACTGGCCCGGGTCCTGACCTGCGGCCCGCTCGCCCGGTCAGCGGAGTCTGACCCGGACGGCTTCGCCGTCATGATGATGTAGATCTTCGAGGATCTCTGCTGCTTGTTGCCAGTTGTCACGCGCGGCTTGCAAGTTTCCGCTGGCCTGGTGCGTTTCGCCGAGGCGGATCAAGGTGTTCGCCCGACAGTAGCGGTCATCAATGTCTGCGTAGGCGCCGAGCGCCTGCCCATAGAACCTGATTGCCTGGCCGTGGCGGCCGGCCTGGTGGTAGCAGAAACCGATGCTGTCAAGTGTTATGGCTTCGCCGAACCGGTTGCCAGCGCCGCGGTGCAGCTCCAGGGCCTTCTTGCAGTACCTGAGTGCTCGCTGGTTGTTGCCGAGGAGCGCATAGTCCCAGCCGACCCCGTTAAGCGCGGAGGCTTGCCCGGCCAGGTCGCCGGCCGCGCGATACAGGCGGAGCGCATGCTGGGCGTGGTCCAAAGCCTGGGCGTGATCACCCTGCGACTCGGAGAGTAGCGCCATGCTGCAGTGGCAGCTAGCCTGCCCCGCGTCGTCCCGGAGCTTGCTGTACAACGTCAGGGAATCCAGCAGGTGACTGCGGGCATCCTGCCAGGAGCCGAGCTGGATCAGGGCCGCACCGAGGCTCCGGAGCGCAAGAGCCTGCGCAGCATTGTCCCCGAGACGGCGCGAGGCCGCCAGAGCAACCTGCTGCGACTTTGCCCAGTCGACGTAGTGGCCACGCCGGGCAAAGTATTCACGGAGCATGGCAGCGAGTTGCCAGGCATGATCGTCGAAGCCAAAGTCCGCAGCCGCCGCGGTTGCTGCCAGCAGAACCTGATGCTCGGCTTGCAGCCAGGCCAAGGCTGGCCCCGAGCCGGTAAGTCGCTCTGGCGCCGCGTCCGGGCCCGGCGGCCCGACGGTGATCTGACGAGCCGCCGGGTATACAAGGCCGACCGCGGTTCGCGCAGTGTGCAGGTAGTAGTCCAGCGCCCGCCGTCTCCCTTCGTGGCGCTCGGTCTCGTCACCGAGCTCAGCAGTGTAAGCGCGCAGCAGGTCGTGCATCGTGAACCGGCCAGGAGCTTGCTCCTGGACGAGGCCGGCCCTGAGTAGCTCGGAGAGCGCGGCGCCCGCCGGCTGCCCCGAGACGACCGCGAGGCTGGCTGCAGCGGCGACCGAGATGTCAGGACCTGCATGCACTCCTAGCAGTCGGAACATCCCGGCGGCCGGTTCGCTCAACAGCCGGTACGACCACGAGAAGACTGCCTTGATATTCGTGGCCTCGTCCCCGACGTCCAGCCCATCCAGCCGGTGGCGGATGCTCCGGAGCCCGTCCGCGACGCATGCCAACGGCAACGTCGGGCGGGTAGCCGCCCGAGCAGCCGCGATCGCCAGGGCCAGCGGGAGACGAGCGCACAGTGCGATCACCTCGGTGACGGCGGCGGCTTCCGCGGCGACTCTCCCGGCACCGAGGCGGCCGGCCAGCAACTGCTGAGCCTCCGGCTCTGTCAGAACGTCAAGCCTGACCGGACAGGCGCCTTCGGCCGCGACCAGCCCGGTGAGCTCGTTGCGGCTAGTCACCAGGACCAGGCACATCGGAGAACCGGGCAGCAGCGGCCTGACCTGCGCTTCGTCTCGCGCGTTGTCCAGGACGATAAGCATTCGCTTGTCGGCCAGCAGACTGCGGTACAGGGCCGCCCGGGCGTCCAGCCGAGGCGAGACCTGGCTAGCGTCCACACCCGTACACTCCAGGAACCCGCTGATCGCTTCGGCAGGTGTGACGAAAGCCGGTGACGCGTCGAACCCGCGCAGGTTCACATATAGCTGGCCGTCCGGGAATCGCTGCTGCAACTGATGGGCCCAGTGCAGGGCCAGCGCTGTCTTCCCGACTCCGGGGATTCCGCTGATCACCACGATCGTCGGCCCGCCGGCAGCGCTGGCGCCCAGCCGTCCTGTCAGCGAGGTGAGTTCTCGCTGCCGGCCTGCAAAGTGCGCCGGGGCGGCGGGCAGCTGCCGCGGCACAACCGTGGTCGCGTCGGGCGCGCCCCGCTGGCCGGCGTCCGCGTTGTCCGGCGGAGGCACCTGGGCAGCGTAACGAGTGCTGGTCTGCTGGTGCCCCGTGCGCAATCCGTGGCCTGACTCGGGTTCGACCACACGGCCGCTCGCTGTGCCTGCCGGCACTGCGCCGTTACCGCTAGTCGTGTGTTTCTGCGCGGGCTGACGGTCCAGCAGTACCGGGATCGGGCCGTCCGGGCAGACTGCACCGGCCGAGCCAGCCGGGTCAGCGACGCGCAACAGGGTCCTGGTTGGGCCGGCTGGCCGCGCCAGCGCCGGGTCACCAGAGAGCATCCGCTGGTGCAGGCGCTGTAGCTCAGCACCCGGCTCGACGCCAAGCTCGCGTGCCAGCCTGTCGCGCAGGTCCCGGAACACCTGCAGCGCCTCAGCCTGCCGCCCGCCGCGGTACCAGGCGGTCATGAGCATCCCGGCCAGCCGCTCTGCGAGCGGGTGCCTGGCCAGCATGAAGGGAATCTCCGCCGCGGCCTCTGTGTCCCGGCCAGCTGTCAGCAGACGGCCGAACCGGTCCTGGACGGCTGACAGGTGCTCCTCGGCCAGACCGGACCGGATTGACTCAACTCGCATGGTGCCGGGAACGTCGGCTACCGCCGGGCCCCGCCACAGCATCAGGGCCTGGCCGAGCACGGCGATCGCATGCTGATCGTCACGAGCCTGCCGCGCCGTGGCCACTAGCGACCGGAACACGTGCACGTCCGCCAGGCCCGGGCTGAGGTGCAGCTGATAGCCCTCGCCATAGCGCTCGATCATGCACTCCGGCACGCCGGCCAGCGCCTTGCGGACCCGGGTAATCAGGATCTGCAGGCTGGCCCGGGCCGACGGTGGAGGCCGGTCCTCCCACAGCACGTCCACCAGGTCTCCGGCTGGGACGAGGTGCCCGGCCGACAGCGCGAGAAACGCCAGCACCAGGCGCAGCTGCGGCCTGGCGGGGCTCCGCCACTCCCCGGCGGTGTCCCGCAGCTGAACCGGGCCGAGCACCCGCAGCCAGACCTGGTCTTCCACCGTGCCCTCCCCGCTAGCAGTATGCGGATCAGCTGCATCCATGGTAAGCGTGGGCCATCATGGCCTGCAGATTTATCGGGCAGGCCAGTTGTTAGTGTGCACGGCCGGTCCGCCTCCCGGTGGCGGATGTATGGGGACGGCATCGTTCGGCCGCGCTGTTCGAGTTGTCCCAGGCCGCGGGGGCCCGGCCTTGTGCAGGGCATCATCGCCTGCGGCAGCTGCGGCAAGCCGTTTCGGACCACTACTGCACCGGCCAGCGGTCCACTCAGGCGCTTGCTGGCATGGCCGAATTGGCTGGCGGCAGCCTGGCACCAGGTAAATGGCAAGCGCTCAGGCGCAGGCTTTACCAGGACGCATGCACAAGACTCAAGACGGACCGAAAGGGAAGGTGCGGCGCCGGGCCGTCCCGCGGCACCGCCCCTGGCTACCAATGACATTTTCCGAGAAGTACCTGCGTGTCCCGGGGGTCCTCGAGACGGCTGGCCGGAGGGTAAAGCGCTACCACATCAGCGCCATCGGCGGGGGGGTCGCTGAAGGGATCCAGGCCGCTGCATACAATTTCCTTCCGCGGCTGCTACCGGAGCCCGACGCCGAGACCCCGCCCGGCGGCTGGGCCATCCTGCACAAGGGGACGGCTGTTCCGGCCTACCTGGTTGCCTACAGCTGGACCTGGGGAAACGTCGTGGAATGCCGCGCTGCGGTTGCCGGGATACCCGACCTCGGATGCGACGATGAGGACCCGCAGAACTTCAAGATCCTCGACCGGCCGTGGATGGGCTGCGTCTGGGAGTTGGCTCCGCTCGGCCACGAACGATCCGCCTGGATTCGGCATGTGCTTCAGCCCGAGTCACCGGACCTAGAGGGCTACCTGGCCGACGTCCTGCCGGACGGCACGATCGGATGAGCGGCGTGAACGGGGCCGCGAACTTCGACGAGTTGTCCATGCCTGCGCGCGGATTTCGCGGGCTAACTCTGCGGCTGTTCGACCCCGAGCGCGAAGAATGGTCGCTGTACTGGGCAAGCAGCCGGGACGGTCGCCTGCAGCCACCAGTGGCCGGCCGTTTCACCGATGCGGTCGGAACCTTCTGCGCCCACGAGACCTACAACTGGCACGATGCGCTGCGTCGGCTGGAGAGGCCGGAACAGTTCACGCCCGTCAGTAAAGCGACCGCGCCTGAAGAGGAGAGAGCATGGCCAGCCCGGACCTCACCGTTGAAGATGTCATCGACGCGCTCGACAGCTTCTACTGTCACAACGTCGTGGCTGCCCTGTGGGCGGACGCGGTGGCCAACCGCCTGGAGGGCATGGCGATCTACTTGCTGAGCGACGAGCTCCCGGAGGTCGCCGACCATGCGCGCGCGGCAGCCCGCCAGCTCGCTGACCGGCTCGGCGACCTCGGTGGCGCCGTCACAGGTGATCCCCGGCAGCTCATCGACCGCGCGCCGGGCGACAACGAGTTCGCTATCCCCGACTGCTCAAACCCGCGGGCAATCACTAGCTACGCGCTGCACCGCTTGGACGCCATCATCGCGGCGTACCAGGCCTTCCTGGACAAGGTGCGTGGACGGGACGACGTAAGCTTCGCGCTCGTCGTCGGCCTGCTCGGCGCCGAGACCCACCGCAGGGCCGACGTCAGGGCAGCCCTGGCCGGGCATTGAGCCGCAGCGTGACGAGACCACAGCCATGGCCCTGGCCAGCCCCTGTGGACGCGCTGCTCGCCGGCGCCAGCCTCACACCGCGTCCTGCTGGAGAACGACCGGGTACGGGTACTGGACGCGGTGATCGAGCCGGGAACACGCGAACCCGAGCACACGCACCAGGCGCCGAGCCTGATGATCATCAGCGAGCCGGCATCGCGCTGAAGAGGCGGATGCTCACGTGGCTCCCTATCGCCTTATGAAGGAGCCGTAATGCCGCCGCTGACCTCACGCCGTCGCGCTGCCGTACTGGCCACGGTGTGCCTGGCCGTGCTCGCCATTAACCTCGATACCACGATCGTCAACGTGGCCCTGCCCTCTTTGAGCCGGCAGCTCAGTGCCGGGACGAGCACCCTGCAGTGGGTCGTGGACGGCTACAGCCTGGCTTTCGCCGCGCTGGTCCTCACCGGCGGGTCGATCGGAGATCGCTTCGGGCGCCGTCCGGTGCTCTTGCTCGGCCTAGTGGGCTTTGCCGTCGCGTCGGCGCTCGGCGGTGTTTTCCACAGCGCGGCGGTGCTGGTACTTCTCCGGTTCGTGATGGGCGCCTTCGCCGCGCTCATCTATCCGACGACCTTGTCGATCATCACGAACTCCTATCCCGACCGGCGGGAGCGGGCCGCGGCCATCGGGGTATGGGGCGCCGTCACCGGCCTGGGCGTGGCGGTGGGCCCGGTCACCGGCGGACTGCTGCTGGCTCACTTCTGGTACGGATCGGTGTTCCTGGCCCTTGTCCCTGCCGCTGTGGTCGCCGCGGTCGCGACCGTGCTGACCGTCCCGGAGTCACGCCAGCCCGGGAGCGCCCGCCTGGACCCGCCGGGCCTGCTGACTTCCTCGGCGGCCATCGGCCTGCTCGTCTACACGGTCATCGAGGCTCCGCAATACGGCTGGGGCGCTGCGCGCACCATCGCCGGGTTCGCGGGGACTGTGGTGATCGGCGCGGTGTTTGTACTCCTGGAGCGGCGCACCGTCGCACCGATGCTCGACGTCAGCCTATTCCGGGTCCCGGCGTTCTCCGCCGCGAGCGGGGCTGTGACCGTCGCGTTCTTCGCGCTGTTCGGTTTCATTTTCCTGATTACCCAGTACTTTCAATTCATCCGCGGCTACGGCACCTTGTCGACCGGCGTACGGATTCTCCCCGTGGCGGTCAGCATCGCCGTGGGCTCTGTCGCCAGTGCCCGGCTGGCTAGCCGGATCGGCACCCGGGTGATCGTCGTGTGCGGCCTGGCCATCTTCGGGATCGCATTCGCGTGGATCGCGGTCTCGGCGACAAACGAGCCCTACCTCCAGATCGCCGCTCAGATGGTGATCATGGGCACCGGGCTGGGCCTGACCAGCACCCCAGCCACCGAGTCCATCCTCAGCGTGCTGCCACCGGCCAAGGCCGGAGTGGGCTCGGCCGTCAACGACGCCACGAGGGAACTCGGAGGCGCCCTGGGAGTCGCCGTCATCGGCAGCGTCTTCAGCTCCGCCTACCTGAGCCGGCTCACCGCCTCGCCGGTCCACGCATTGCCAGCGCCCGCGTTCGCGGCAGCACGTAGCTCCGTGGCCGCGGCGCTGGTTATTGCCCGGCAAGCGCCAGACTCCACACACCTGATCCAAGGCGTGATCGCCTCGTTCATGAGCGGGCTGCACTTCGCCTGTGTCATCGCTGCCGTGGTCTGCTGGGCCGGCGCCCTAGCCTCCCTCCGCCTCCCCGGCCGGCTGAAGCAGGCACAGCCCGCGGCCGGGCAGTCCGGCAGCCATACCACTTAGGCCTTATCCCGCAGGTACGCAGCGCAGCATTAGCTGTCCGCCCGCCGCCCGGCGGATACGGCCCGGGGGATACTGACCGTGGCGGTTACCAGCGGTGGTTGTTGACTCTGGAGCAGGCCTGCGGCATCCCCGCGCTCCCGCCAGCGCCCCCAGCCAAGAAGGTGGCCAGCCGGATCCTCATCCCGGCCCGGCGATCTCACCAGCGACGACGCGTCCTGGTCCGCGAGTTCGCGGACATGCTCCGCCGCCGCCGCGGCGAGCGCCTCGAAGTCTGGGCCTGCCGGGCAGAGACCAGCCCGGTCAGCGAGCTCCGCGGTTTCAGCAAAGGACTCCGCAGGGACTGGGCCGCCGTCACTGCTGGGCTCACCGCCTCCTACAGCTCAGCTGACCTTTTCCGCGGTGGCCGGCGACGGTCGACGGCTGGGTCGTGGAACGAGTCGTGGAACGGCAGGCCGCGAAATCCCAGTGCAACCAGCGCTTCAGGTGCGATTCGCCGTGTCATCTGTGCAGGTCATGCTGTCGATGCAAGGGCGCAGGCCCCTCGTAATGCGTAGGCCATCGGTTCGATTCCGATAGGCGGCTCCAGCTAGAAACCATAAATCGAACAGAACTGTTCGATAGCGTGGACGGGGTTGTGGACCGAAAAGGCCTAATCGGGCTACCTTGTCGCCATGGCCAAGACCAGCAAGGGTCACATAGAGCAGCTGCCGAGCGGCTCGTTCCGAGTCAAGGTCTACGCGGGAACCGACCCGGTCACCGGCAAAAGGCGCGCCTCCTCAGGTGCGCAACGGCGAGTTCGACCTCGACGGCTCCGCCCGCCTGCCGTGATCCGACGGACGCGGCTTGCTTCTTAAGATTCGGGATCCTCCCCTATTCCGGCGTAGGCCCACTGACGAGTGGTACGACGATCTTCCAAGCTGGTCACCTGACGGACGTGGAGTATGAATCCTGCGCGGCGCAGGTCTTACGAGGGCCCCCGCGATTGAAACGGGAGTGAAGCGGGTGATGGTGTGGTGCCAGCCCGCCTGATCGCCGTCCTGGCAAGATAGCGGCATGGAACGTGTGCTTGGAATCGGCGGGTACTTCATGCGGGCCGCTGACCCGGCGGCCCTGGGCGAGTGGTATCGCGAGTGCCTGGGCCTGGATGCCGATGAGAACGGCCTGTGGCGTCAGGAAAGCGGGCTGACGGTGTTCGCGACGTTCGAGTCCGAGACCGGCTACTTCGGGTCCCGCGCCCAGCAGGCCATGCTCAACTTCCGGGTCCGTGACCTGGATGCGATGCTCGCGCAATTGCGCTCCAAGGGAGCGGACGTGGCTAAAGAGACGCAGGACATGGAGGGTGTCGGCCGGTTCGGCTGGGTCACCGATCCCGAGGGCAACCGGGTCGAGCTGTGGCAGCCCGCCTGACCGCGTGGCCCAGCACCGAACTGGTGCCCGCCTTTCCCGCAGACTGCTGAACGGTCCGACCCACATCACGCCAGCATGCCCCGACCCCAATCGCGGGGAAGGTCGTTAGCGGTATCCGGGACGGGCAGCCCCAGGCCAGACACTGTCAAGGCCGGGTTGACACCGAAACGCCTACGGCGCCTGGTCGAGACGACGAGTACAGCGCATTCGTCCGCCGCGTCCTGCGCGCCTACAGCCGCCGCGTCGGCGACGGCGACGTCGACGCCCTGAGCCTCATGCTCGGCCTGGCCGAGGAGATCGACGCCGCCACAGCCGAGGCTGTCGAGGGCCTGCGCGCCTGCGGCTACTCTTGGGCCGAAATCGGCGTCCGTCTTGGCATCATCCGCCAAGCCGCTCAGCAGCGCTGGGGAACATCGCCTTGATGTCCGCCAGGTGCGTGACAGACTGGACATGGCCGCAGGTGCAGGTTGGGTCTCGCGGCGCCTGTTATTTCACGTGAGGAAAGCAGGTGATGCCCGATGGCGACCTTCAGAACATATGCCGAGGTGCTTGGGCCTGACCATCCGCTGATGAAGAACAAGGCCAGGAACACCAGCTGGTCCGCTAGCAGATACCGGTCCGCCGAAATCGAGCAGGCCATACGCGCTGAACCGGGTGTTGTTCTTGGCGACGTGCTCCGGCAGACCGGTGGCGCCTATGAAACCACGACTCGGCTGACGCCGAAGTTCCGCGAGGATATCCGCGAGATAGCAGAGCTGACCGCGGACGACGAGTTCCTCAGGATCGCGGAGCTTCCCGAAGTGCAGGTGTCGCTGGAGCATCTTCGTCATGTGGATCCGCAAACCCGCATACTGGTCGGCTATCGGCTCGATGTCAGCCCGGCCGAGAGCCCACGGCTGCGCCGCAGGCTGGCACTTCCGCCTGATCCCAGGATCACGCTGCATTTCGACGAGGTCGTCCTTCCGGGCACTTCTGGAAGGTTCTGGAGTGCTATGCGTTGGGACACGCCCGGCCTGAAAACGGGCGACCGTTCGACAGCGCCGCAGCGCTGAGAACCTGGCCTACGTTCTACGGGCGCATGTCCCCGAGATGTCCCCGGACCGCCATCAGCAACCGGCGATCTCCAGCAGCAGCAACCTATGAACATGAAGCTAGCGCGAGCTTTGAACTTGTGAGCAACGCACGAGAACACGCTCGTTATGTGGCTAGTACAAAGAGTATCAGTATTGGTTGGCTGTCAGGCGTTTGGCTAGGTCGCGTAGCTCGGCCTCGGGCGGGTCCGGCATGGTGAGCAGGTCCGAGACGAGCTGGCGGATCAGGGCATGCCCGCGAACCTGCTCGGGCGTGATGGCCTCGGCGTGGAGCAGCGCAGCCACTGCCTCACTGACCTGACGGCGCTGGGCATGAGCGCGGGCCACGTCGATGAGCATCCGGGCCTGCCGTTCGGCTGACAGACTGCTGGTATCCACCGCCGCGGCGGCTCGTAGTGCGCGGCCCGCGTCGCCGAGCTCGACAGCGACAGCGATCTCGTAAAGCCGTACGTTGGCAGGCGCGAACTCGGTGTTGTACTCGTCGTGCCCCTCGCCGAGCCGTCCGGCCACCAGGCTGGCCTGCTCGAGCTGGGCGTAGGCAAGGTCGGGATCGTTGACGTGGGCCGCGATAACGCACGCTGCAGGGTAAGGCCGCCCAATAGGGACAAGGCCTGCGGGTCACTTTGGTCAGTCATCCGTTGTAGTGCCTCGGCCGCCGTGCGGGCGGTCTCCTCGGCCTGCCCATAGTGTCGAGCATCGGTGAATACGAACACCAGTCGGAACGCGCCGGCGGCTACCAGCATCGGGTTACCGGCCCGCTCGGCGGCGGCCATGGCGCGGTCGGCCGCGATCCAGGCGACGTCGGCCTCGCCAATTTTCGCCAATGCGGCCGAGCATGCCTGGTAGGTGGTGGCCAGCAGCTCGAATACGTCGGCCCGCTGATCCTCGGGAACCGACCGGACCGCCATCTCCAGGTCCGGCACCAGGCTGTTTAGCAGGCCGGTCAGCTCGGTATACCGCCCTGCGTGCGTCAGCTCCCACGCCTGGCGGGACTTGCCGCGAAGCGTTCTGAGGGCAGGGGAGCGGTGGCCATCGAGCATGGCGCGCAACGCATAGACGCCGGACAGGACGAGCCGCAGCCCATTCGCGCCGGGTGGTTCCTCGGTGACCGCGGCGACAATGGGCGCCTCAGCCGCCAGCACGGACAGCGGGACATCCAGCGCGGCGGCTAGGGCTTCCAGCACGGACATGCGGTCGATCTTGCGAACGCCGCGCTCGACCTGCGACACCCAAGCCACCGACCGGTCGATCATCCGGGCCAGCTCAGGCTGGGACAGGCCCCGGCGGTGCCGCTCGGCAGCTATTTTTCGGCCCAGGGCCTTCTGGTAGTCCAAGGAAGTCACCCGCCTGTGCCCTTCCCAGTCTGCAGGGTCAGCCAGTCCACCTCGGTGCTGGCCAGGTACTGATCACGCGCTTGCAGGTAGCGGCGGGTATGCGAGGACGCCTCGTGCGCCTCGAATGCCGCCTTATCCCGGTACAGCTCATAGAAGATCCGCTGCAACGGCTGCCCCTCGACCAGATGAGGGGCGTACACGAGCGTTCCCGGCTCATTGGCCTTGATGGCCTCGATGGTCTCGGCCACCAGCCGGTCGTATGCCTCGGCGGCAGCCTCGTCTTTGCATGTGAAGCGGACGAACAGACCGAACATCGCTCTCCTCAGCGTCGTGTGACGCCATGCTCGCACCTAATGTGCCAGGCCACCACGGCCTGGACATCTCGTCCTGCCCGCCTGGCTTGCGGCCGCTCTTTTCCGCAGCGACCGCCGCAGCGGCGGCTTGCCCAGCCCCTCGCTGGACGGCGGCCTGGATGAGTTCGCCGGCGTCTGCCCCAGCCGCGCCTCAAGCTCAGCGATCCGCTCCCGCGCCTGCGTCAGCTCCTCAACCGCCCGCGCGAGCGCAGCCTGCGACTATGCCAGTTCCGCGGGCAGCGAGGCTGCCAGCGCAGCCCGCACCTCATCCCCGGAACCAGCATCATCGCCAGGCACACCGGGACGCTACTATCACCATGATCACACACCGGCGATCGCCGCAATGATGCAAAACGGGTGCCCCGCGGGGTCGGCGTAGACTCGCAACGGCTCCTCCGGGTCATCCGAGCGGTCCTCGAGCAGCCGGGCGCCGAGCGCGAGCGCCCGTTGATGCTGGACGTCCAGGTCAGCCACGGTGGGCACCGTGGCGTCCAAGTGCAACTGCTGCGGGACCGGCCCGTCCGGCCACGTCGCCCCGGGCAGCTCCCCGACCTTCTGAAATGCCAGCGCCGCACCGCCAGCCGGGCTCGTCAATATCAGCCAGTCCTGCCCTTTCGGGTCCGGCTGGCCGGGTCCGGGCGGCTCGTCGCCCGGGCAGTACCGCAGGCCGAACAGCTGCCGGTAGAACTCGGCCAGGCGCCGCGGGTCGGTGGTGTCCAAGACCGTCTGCCGGATGACCGGGAACCCCTGCTCATCGTCCACACCGCCACAGTAGGCGCGGATGCGGTCAATCAGCTCCGCCCTCGACGGCCGGGCACACCAGCAAACAACGCCGAGATGGAATCGCTCAATAACTCCCGGCGGTAGCGCATCAGCGTCATATCAGCCTCCACCAGCAAATAATCCACGGTTGAAGGAACCTGACCAGTTACCCCGACGGTTAGTCCGGTGGAGCGACCCACGTAACAATGCGTAGTATCCTGCGATAGAGGGAGCCACCATGAACCTGGGAACGGGCTTCAACCGCAGGCATCCGCGTAGCGTGATATTCATCCGTGTGCTGGTAACGGCCTGGCTGCTCGGCTTGACCGGCATCCTGCTAGCCGACGGCTACTGGGGCTGGGCGCTGCTGACGCTCGCGGGCGCGATAGCGAACATCGTGCTGGCCTATCGCGTCTTCCGGGCGACAACGCCTTAGACCCTACGCATTGCGGGTGTGCCCCCGAGATGCGCGCTGACCGCCATCATCGGCCAACGATCGCCATCAGCAGTAACCTGTGAACTTGAAGCTAGCGCGGGCTTTGACCCCGCGATCCGGTGCTGTCTGCCTGGATCGGTTCACGCCGCACTGACTCGAAAGTCAGCAACAATGGGTCCGGCCGATTAATGACATGACGCTGAGTAGTCGAGAACATCCAGGAGAACGCGCCCATTCCCGCCGCGATCTGCGCGTCAGATACCCGGAACAACGGTTGTGGCAGTGCCGCACAGAACGGGTCGTTCTGGTTGGCGTCCGTGCAAACTGGCTGCCTTCCTGCCGTTGCGCTACCCGGACCGTTGACACCTAGTATTACGAGGCATAGAATTCCTTAGCATGAACAGGGAACGGCTGAAGGGTAACCTCGACCTGCTGCTGCTGTCGGTGCTCGCCGCCGGGCCCGCGCACGGGTACGCGATCATCTCGGCACTGCGGGATCGCAGCGAGGGCACGTTTGACCTGCCGGAGGGCACCGTGTACCCGGCGCTGCACCGGCTGGAGGACGCTGGCCTGCTGGCCAGCTCGTGGGCCGACGTGAACGGGCGGCGGCGCCGCGTCTACGGGCTGACCAGCCAGGGAGCGGAGGCCCTGGCCGCCGAGCAGACCGAGTGGCGCAGATTCGCCGTCGGTGTCCAGACCGTGGTGGGGTGGCCGGCATGAGCGGCCCGCGCGACCTGATCGAGGAATACCTCAGCGACCTGCGGGCCAGCCTCGAGCTCGCTCCGGAGGAGGCCGGGCTCGCCGTGGCCGAGGCCGAGGATCACCTGCGCGAGACCGTTGCCTGCGGGCTGGCGGCCGGGATGACCGAGCACGAGGCGCGGCACGCTGCGATCTCGGCGTTCGGGTCCATCAGCGCGGTGGTGCGCGCGCACGCGTCCCGGCCTGCCGATTTCATCAGGGGCAGGACGCCAGCGGCCATCCTCGGCGACCTGATCCTGGCCGGCTGGAGGCTGGCGGCCACCGGGCTGATCGCGGCCGGCGTCAGCGGGCTGGTCGTGCTGGGCATGAACCTCGCGTTCGGCCGCGCGTTCACCGGCCAGGCCCCGGCCGGCGTGTCGTTCCAGAAGGCCGGCTGCGCCTACTGGATGAGCCTGTGGCCGGGCGCGCGCACCTGCGCGACGGCCCACATGCTCGAGGCCAGCAGCGACGCGGTCGTCCTGCGGGCCGGGGCCGGGCTCATCGGGGTAGCCCTGCTCGTGGCGTATGGCGTCGTCCGCTACCTGCAGCGGCGGCACGGGCGGGGCCCCGTGGTGGTGCTGGCCGGATACTTCCCGCTGCTGGCCGCCGGCGTCTTCGGCGCCGGCGCCCTCGGGCTGGCCCTGGCCCAGCTCACCGGCTTCATGGTCACCCAGGGACCCGGCACCTACCTCAGCGGCGCCCTCGTCGCGGCGGCCGCGGCCGCCTGGTATGGCCGCGAGGCCCGGCCAGCGATCCAGTACCTGATGCACGGATGGGCGCGCCACGCCGACGCCCGGTAACTTCCCCCTAGGGCCACGGAGAGCAGCGCAGGTCGGACGGTGGTAAGAGTGGACAATCCGGCGCCACCCGCAGGCCGGGAAGGCGGTCTGATATCGCAGACCTAGGCAGGCACCGCCGTACCCGGCTGCCGGATCGGAATCGCCGTGGGCACGCTGGGGTAATGCTGGTCCAGGCCCGCCTGCACGTGACGCCGCACGGATGCTACCGGCCTCGCGGGCCCTGCCAGACCGCCATCTGCTCGAGCTCCAGCGCATGGCGCAGCGCGATGGCCTCGGGGGAATCGCCCGCTAGCTTGGTCTCCGCGTCCGCGAGCACGTCGGGGGCCACCAGGATCGGCGCGGGCACCAACGCGACCAGGTTCAGCGCGTCGCTCGGCCTGGCGTCCACCGACTCGACACCTGATGCTCCCTCCACCTCAACGGTGGAGCCGTAAGCTGTCCCGTCGGCGACCGGCACCAGCCGGTCGATCCGGACCTGCCGGACCCGGCCGCCCAGGGCGTGCAGCAAGCCAGCGGCAAACTGCGGGCTCATCGGCCGCCCGAACTCCATCCCGGTAAGGGTGGCGGACAAATTGAAGGCCTCAGTCTGGCCGATCGTAATGAGCAAATGCCGGTCCTGCGACACCGCGTCAAGCACCACGCAGAACAACGGGTGGTCTTTCGCCGCCGAGACCCCGACCACTTTGCCGAGCCGCATTTCTACGAAACCGGCGTCCTCGGCTGTTGCCATGACCACCCCTCCTGTATGGGGCACCACGACCATCCTTGCCCAGCCGCTCCCGAGCGGCAAGGCCGGCAGGCGCTCAGCTCCAGTGCCCGGCGAGGGCGCCCGTGCCGCTCGCCGAGACCATCACCCGGGTCAGCCACGACGTGTCCACCAGCGGGATGAGCACCGCCTTCTTCACCGCCGCCATCGTCGCCCTGGTCGGCGTCTTCGTCGCTCTGCTCACCCGGCGGCCGGAGGAGCACGACCTCGGGCCGCCCGGCGCCCCGTCACCCGCCCCCGCGACTGAGGCGATGTTGTGAGGAGTTAGCCCCCGGTCCCCACGCTGGGGGCTTGCGGCGCGGACAGCTCGGCGATCTGGGCCCGCGCCGCGGCGATGAGTTCGGCGTTGGTGTTGGCGTGCCCGCCCAGTCCCCACCCGCCATCCGGCGCCTCGGTGATCAGCACCCAGGTCCGGTCCACCAGCGTCGGGTCGCCCGCGGCCGCGGCGATGATGTCGGTGAACTGCCGCACCACCTGGAGCTGCTTGTCCCGGTCCAGCGCGCCCGCGTTGGTCAGCACCTGGACCCGCACGTAGCTATTGTCCCCGTCCACGTTGGACAGCGAATCGGACGGCAGGTCGTGGACGAACGCCGCCGTGTTCTTGCGGAACATCGGGATGTCCGGCACCTGCTCGATACGCATCAGCGTGCTGGCCAGGTCCACCGCCAGCTTGTGCTTGTCGGCGAAGGTGCCGGCGCTGGCGTAGGCGTCGATCATCGGCATGGCGGCCTCCCGCGGTCTGATGCGTGTCTCGCATCGCGTCCCTGACGTCCTTTACTATGACGACCATCATAGTCAAACCGCGAGTAGCGCCCGCAGCGCCGCAGACCTAGAAGCGAGCAGTCCCAGAGGCGAGAAGGTCTAGAAGCGGCCGGCCTGGTCCCGGAGCACCTGATGGACCGCGTCGAACGGCCCGTAACCCTGCTCGGCGCGGCTCAGCGCCACCGCGCCCTCACTCGCCGCGATCAGCAACGTCGCGAACGGCTCAGCGGCCGCGGCAGGCACGCCGCCGGCCGCCAGCACAGCCGCGAGCGCAGACTGCCAGCTCCGGAAGACCTGCCCCGCCGCCCGCAACAGCCCGTCAGGATCACCCGAACTCCGGTGGCTCCCCGCCACCGTCACCGCTAGCACCGAACACCCGGCGGAGAATTGCGATCGTTCCAGCACCGCCCGCCACATCGCAAAGAACCCGTCCACGATCTCCATCGGGTTGCGCCCCTCGAAACTCCGCAGCAGCGCCACCGCCCGGCCGCCCGCCACCTCGATCGCCGCGGCGATCAGCTCGTCCTTGCCGCCGGGAAAGTGATGGTAGATAGACCCGCGCGGCGCGCCGGACGCGCTGAGCACCTCGCTGAAGGAGGTGCCATCCAGGCCGTGGGCGGCCAGCAAGATGACGGCGCTGTCCACCATCTGCTCTCGGACGCTGCGCGCCATCACCGCCACCTTCCGCCGGCCAGGGGCTTGCTGACTGACTCAGATCCTAGGCTCGCCTGGCCCGGCCGCTAGGCGCCCGCGCCACGCGAACGGGACAATGCGAACCAACGCCGGCCAAACCCCGCTGGTCACCACGGACCCGGGGTGAGAGGATGGGGTGGTGAGCAGCAACCAAGACAACCCGATGCGGCAGCTGGCCGCGGCCTGGGAGGCCGCGGCGACGGTGGCGACCGAGTGGGCGGACCGGACGGCGGCGATCACCGCCGAGGCCTTTCACAAGCTTGCCACCGACCCTGCAGTCCGCGTGGTGCTGGAAAGCTGGCGCATCTCGCCCCTGTTTACCCGGCGCGACTGCGACTGCGACTGTGCCAGGTCACACCCAGCCGACGTCGGGGTCTGCGACCAGCACGCGGTGATCACCCGCCACCTCAGCACCGAAGCGGCCAGTGCCGTCGACGTGCGGCTGTGCGCGCCGTGCGCCGTGGCGCAGGGCGTCGCCGAGCTGGCCTAGCCAGAGCCGAGTTGGTCTGGCCGCGGCGGCTAATCCAGGGTGGCCCGGGCAAGGTCGCCCGGCATCGTTCCGGCCTGCGCGAGCACATCCGCGGCGGGCGACCAGATCGCCGACGATCCGGCCGTGTGGTGGTACCCGCCGCCGGTAGGCCCGGCAAAACTGGCAAAGGCGACGTAAGCCCGGCAGCGCCCCGCGATCGAGGCGGCGCGGCGCTCCTGCTCCGCAAGCTCGTCGGACCGGTGTACCAGCCCGGCCACGTAGGCGTCGATATCCAGCTCGGCCATCCGCTCGACATGCTCGCCGATGCCGGTGTCCCGGCAGATGCCCACGCCGAGGCGCCATCCGTCCACCTCGAACACCGTCGGCTCGTCGCCGGGGCTAAATCGGACGGCCTCGTCCCTGCCGATCCACTGCTTGCGATAGAGCACCGCCACCCCGTCAGGGCTGACTGCGAGCATGGCGATGTACGCCCGGCCCCCGGGGCCCTGGACCGGCGCGCCGACCAGCGCCGTCGACCCGGTGGACGCGCACGCCGCCACGACCGGATCCAGCGCGGCGTCGCCGGGTTCGACCAGCGTGGCGTCGAGCTCATAACCGGTCAGCGACAGCTCAGGGAACACGACGAGGCGAGCCCGCGCGTCCACCACCGCCCGCGCGTGGAACACCCCATTGGCTCGCGCGTCGCCCGGCACGCACTCAGGCTGGGCGACAGCCAGACTCAGCGGTGATCGCACTCCATAATCTTGCCACCGGTCCCCGAACCGGAGGATAGACATTCCCCAAAGGGGGATTTATCGTCTCAAGGTGAGCCTGACCCAGCACCCGCTATCGGGAGCGGCCGCCGTGGTGATCGGCCTGGCTGCGCTGGTGGTGATCTCCCTCGACCTAGGCTGGCGCATCATCCGCCACCCCGGCGTGATGGCACACGAGGGCGCGCACGCGGTGGTCGGGTCGCTGCTGTTCCACAAGGTCAGCGGCATCAAGATGGACTCGGCCGGCAATGGCGAAACTATGACGGGAGGTGGTGGCTGCCTGGGCAGCGTTTTCGTCGGTTTCGCCGGCTACGTCGGCCCGAGCCTGTTCGGGCTAGGCGCGGCGCGGCTCATCGAGTTCGGGCACGTGGTGGCGGTGCTTTGGATCACCCTGTTCTTGCTCGGGGTTCTGCTGATGAGTGTCCGCTGGTCGTTCGGCATCATCACCGTCGTCCTGACCGGCGCGGCGGTGTATGGCATCGCCCGGTACGCCCCGATGGCGGTCCAGATGGTGGCTGGCTACGCGATCGCCTGGCTGCTCCTGCTGACCGGGGTCCGCCAGATCGTTGCGCACGGCGTCAGTGCCGGCGACGCGGCGATTCTCGCCTCACGTACTAGCATTCCGCGCCTCCTGTGGTCCCTGATATGGCTGGCGGCCACGCTGGCGGCGGTCGTCGCCGGCGGCAGCATGCTGGTCTTGCGGCACTGAGTCATGCGGACTGAGGCAAGCGGACTGAGGCAAGCGGACTGAGTCATGCGGCACTGATCAGGACTGCGGCTCGGCGCCATCCAGCCAGCCGGCGATGCTGCCGGCCAGGGCCGGCATCGGCAGCGAGCCGTGGTCCAGGACGGCGGCATGGAAGGCGGGCAGGGAGAACGCCGGGCCCAGCCGCGCCCTGGCCTCCTCCCGCAGCCGCAGGATCTCGAGCTTGCCGGTGAGGTAGGCCAGCGCCTGTCCGGGCATCACCACGTACCGGTCGATCTCGGCGGCGAGAAACTCCGGTGGCATCGGCACGTGCGCCACGA